>Ga0206118_100038_pt1 | contig 270864 bp, 226 predicted proteins | sample 3A20Ametagenome_FD_177999 | JGI IMG/M metagenome (GOLD analysis project Ga0206118, IMG submission 177999) | Enriched microbial communities from leaf-cutter ant dump, University of Wisconsin, Madison, United States - 3A20A | ecosystem: Environmental > Terrestrial > Nest > Insects nest > Nest...
CCTATAACTTAAAATATTCAGGTGCCTATATCGGCGGTGTCCACCTCTTCCCATTCCGAACAGAGAAGTTAAGCCCGCCAGAGCCGATGGTACTGCAGTAAAATGTGGGAGAGTAGGTCGGTGCCAATCCTTAAATCAAGCCTTGCTGGTCAATCAGCAGGGCTTTTTTGGTTTATACCCCATTGATCTAATGTTAAATTACGGAATCGTTCAGCCATTGAGTACCGGAACCTGTTAAATTATGTTAAAAATATATAGGTTTTAAGCGCTTCATTTTTTTAACGGTATTTTTGTACATTCGGTTAATACTAAAAATGAAACACATGAAACATATACGTCATCTGGTCATGATGCTTATTGTCGTGTTAACGGCATCTGCATCATTTGGTCAGAATAAAAATGTTATACTTCCTCCGAACTGGTTTAATCTCGACCTGGCCACATCCGGTTATTTTGGTATCAGTACAGAAAAAGCATATAACGAATTGCTGAAGCAAAAGCAGCCCAAGGCAAAAATTATCGTAGCAGTAATTGATGGTGGAACAGATATTCGTCACGAAGATCTGAAAGATGTATTATGGACAAATGCAAAAGAAATTCCGGGTAATGGTATCGACGACGATGGAAATGGCTATGTAGACGATATACATGGCTGGAATTTCATTGGCTCCAAAAAAGGAAATCTGACTTATGATAATCTTGAACTGGTTCGTATTTTAAGAAAATATAAACCTAAATATCAGTCGACCATCATGAGTACGGTCTTAGACAGCACCGAAAAAGCAGAATTTGCATTATATAAAAAGGCCCTGGCGGAGTTTGGAAAGAAATATGATGAAGCCAGCCAGGCATTTCCTATTTATATCGCTATTAAGAAGGTGCTGGATACGGTTGCGCTGATCCATAAAAAGCAAATTCCCTCACTTGAAGAGATCGACAGGTATAAGGCAGATGATGAGTTTGAAGAACAGATAAAAAAGATTATCCGCAGAGGCGCAAAGGACGATGGTAGCATCGAGAAATTTTATAATAACATAAAAAAGGGTTATAAAGAATTGGATGTGATGCTGCGTTACAATCTGAATGATAAATATGACGAACGGGCTGAAATGGTTGGTGATAATTATGCCAACTCTAACGAGCGCTTTTATGGAAACAATGACGTTACCGGTCCTGACGCGGAACATGGAACACATGTGTCAGGTATCATCGCTGCGAACCGTAATAATGCCTTAGGTATTTTGGGAGTGGCCAATCATGTGAGCATCATGACTTTGCGCGTAGTACCTCAGGGCGATGAAAGAGATAAGGACGTGGCGAATGCTATCCGCTATGCAGTTGATAATGGAGCAAAAGTGATCAATATGAGTTTTGGAAAAGGTTTTAAGTGGGATAAAAAAGCAGTTGACGAAGCGGTGAAATATGCAGAGTCTAAGGATGTACTATTGGTACATGCCGCCGGTAATGATAACAATAATATTGACGAAGTCGAAAATTATCCGAATAAGTATTTTGACAGTCCGGAAGCAGCGGCTTATGAGCGTACACGTCCAAAACCCAGAGAAATGCCGGTAATGATGCCGATGCGTCAGGGAAGCGGGCAGGATAATCCTTACGGCGGCCGTGATATGGCTATGCGTGACCGACTGCCCGCCCCACCTCCGGTAGATACCGCAAAATTTAAGTTGCCTCATGCAAATAACTGGATAGAAGTAGGTGCCAGTGCATATAAAGATGACGACGAGTTAAAAGCTTCATTTTCTAATTATGGAAAATACAATGTAGATGTATTTGCTCCGGGTTTTATGATCAATTCAACCGTACCCGGCTCTGCATATGAGGAATTTGATGGCACCAGTATGGCAGCACCCGTAGTTTCAGGCCTGTCGGCGTTGATATTAAGCTATTATCCATCTTTAAAACCGGCTCAGGTGAGAGAGATCATCATGAAATCGGTCACGAAAGTCAATCATAAAGTAAAAAATAAAAATGACAAAGGAGAAAATGTAAGAATTGCTTTTGCAGATCTTTGTGTAAGCGGAGGGATCGTAAATGCTTATAATGCACTTGTATTGGCTGAAAGCTATGTACAGAGCCATTGACTTCCTAAGATCTTTATTGAAAACTCCCCGCCTTAGAAACGGGGAGTTTTTTTTTATCAGGATTTACCGGATAAGGTATACCCGGTAACAAATTAGTGATACTTTTATTTTTACACCAGTACCATTAAGCCATTGGACAATTATTTAGTCTATGGAACAAACACACTAATTTAAACCTCACAAAATTAAAATGAGAAATTATTACTTTATCTTATGTATGCTTTTCAGCCTCATGGCAAAAGCGCAAAAAGTCCCTGATATACAGACGGCTTCTTTTCCGGCACCAGTTAACATCCGGATAGATGGAAAAGCCGGAGAATGGGGCGATACATTTGCAGCCGACAATAAAAGAACATCGCTGCAATATACCATGGCAAATGATGATAAAAATCTTTATCTCGTAGTTAAAGCTGCAGGAACAGCTAATATCAACAAAGTGATGCTTGGCGGTATTACATTTACTGTAAATACAGAAGGTAAGAAAAAGGACAAAGATGCGATGAGCGTTACTTATCCACTCATTAAGAGAGCACCCAGAGGGCAGGGCGCTGGTCGTCAGGGTGGTGAACAGATTAGTGGTATGAGCCGGGCAGGCGGTAATTTTGGTGGTGGTAATTTTGGCGGACAAAACCGTACTCCCCTGACCACGGCTCAACGTGATTCTGCAAGTCTTGCACAACATAAAACACAACTGGCCACTGTTAAAGAAATAAAAGTGACAGGTTTTAAGGCGATCAGTGATTCACTGATCTCGATCTATAATGAATACGGCGTAAAAACAGTGGCATCTTTCGATAATAGCGGCGCTATGATCTATGAGTTGGCTATTCCATTAAACCTGCTGGATCTCTCCTCGGATAAGAATAAAGAATTTGCCTATCAGATCAAAGTAAATGGCATGGTATTCTCGGGTTTTGGTGGCGGCGGATTTGGTGGAAACCGTGGTGGCGGAGAAGGCATGGTAGTTGTTGGCGGCGGACCTGGCGGCGGCAGATTCGGTGGCGGTGGCGGAAACAATATGCAGGATATGATGAGCCCAACTGATTTTTGGGGGAAGTATACCCTGATCAAACCTTAATCATTCATCTCTCCTGTCTTCATATCAACAGATTACTATGCAATCGTCAACATATAGCCTTTCTACGGGAAAGGCAATGAAATTATTTCTTTTAACCATTTTTGTATGCTTTTTCAGTACGTGGGTGTCGGCTCAGCAAACGCCTCAGCGTAATACGACACCCCCCTCCGCACTTCCTGCGCGTGAAATCAGCGGGATTGTAAAAGACACCACCGACTATGGTATTCCGGGAGTAACCATTCGTTTAACTTCCGAACTGGATACCCTGGTTACGTCTACCAATGGTGATGGAATATTTGTATTTAAAAATGTAAAATCCGCTACCTATACCCTGTCGTTAAGTATGATGGGCCTGAAACCTTTCGTAGGTAAATATAAACAGAATGACGTTGTAGCGCGTATTGTCATGGATCCGATCGTGATGCAAACCGTTACCAATACGCTTAATACGGTAGTTATTACCGGTACACCTACAATTACCTATAAGACCGATACGGTCGAATACCGTGCAAAAGATTATATCGTGAGGGAAAATGCCACAGTTGATGAATTACTCAAAAAGATGGAAGGTATGGAAGTCGGGAATGACGGAAGCCTCGTTCATCAGGGTACGGCCGTCACCAAGGCAAAAATTAATGGAAAAACCTATCTTGGCGGTGATGTGGCCAGCGCTATTCAGAATTTGCCTGCCGAAATTGTAGATAAGATACAAATGGTAGATGATTACGGTGATCAGGCCGCAAGGACAGGTATTAAGGATGGTGACCCTGAAAAAATTCTGAATATTGTAACCCGTGCAGACAAGTCGGTAGGAAATACGGCTAACATCAGGGCAGGAGCAGGAAATAATGAACGTTATGAGGGTTCTGTATTTGCCACGCGATTAAATAAAAATCAAACCATAGGCATAAATGCCCAACTGAATAATACGGTAAACGGAGTAGCGAATAGTGGAAGCAATGGCGGTGATGGTGGTGGCGGGTTTAGTGGCGGTGGCGGTGGCGGCGGCCGGGGTAACGGTGGCGGCGGTGGTGGCCGGGGCAACGGCGGTGGCGGTAATGGCGGCGGTAACACTGGTGGAAATACAGGTGGAAGCGGTGGAACAACGACTTCCGGGAACTCAGCCTTTTCATTCCGCGATCAGCTGGGCAAAGGGGTGAATGTGAATGCCAATTACCGTTATAACTTTAATAACCGTAACAGTTTGAACAGCAGTGTATCGCAGATATTCAGTTCACTGGGTACCACAAATGCGATTAATGATAGTAATGCAGACAATGATACTAAAAGTCACAACTTTAATTTTGAGTTAGAGGCAGACTTAGACAGTAATAACTTTCTCCGGGTTAATCCGACTATCAGTTATCAGTCTACAAACAGCTCGACTATTTCATCATTATTGCAAAGTGGCCTGATCCATCAGGATCAGAATAGTACAAGGATCAGTAAAAATACCCGGCCAACATTTGGCGCTACGGTCTTTTATCAGCATTTATTTGCTAAACCACGAAGAAATTTTACCATTCAGCTCAGCCTGAATAATAATAATCAGAATATAGAGCAGGAACAAAACTCCAATATCATTTATTATGAGCAAAACAGCGATGTGGTATTGAAAGATTCATTAGTGCACCGGTTGGTTTTAAGAGAAAACCTAACAAAAAATTATCGGGGTAGTGTAACATATGTGGAACCGTTAACAGCAAACACCCAGTTCGAATTTAACGGTCAGATGAACTACAATGGTTATGATAATACCGCTACGACCAGCAATATCAGTGCTTTGGGACAAAGGCAATTAGTGGATTCATTGAGTAATATTTATGATTATTCATTTACACAGACCCGTTTAGCGTTTAATTACCGCTATGGACTGTCTAATACTTCCAAAGTGCGGTTTTCAGTTGGTGTAACCGCTGTTCCCGGATTGCTGGTAGGTACCAAAGTGAGTTTGGGTACCAGTACCCGCAGGAGTAGCTTTAATATTATTCCGATTGCCCGTTTCCAGTACTTATGGTCAAGACAACATAGTATTCAGATCAACTATTCGGGGAATGCTCAGGAACCTTCTTTCGACCAGATTCAGCCGGTCAGGGATGTATCTAACCCACAAAATCCTATTGTCGGTAACCCTAACCTGAAAGTAACATTTAACCACTCTATTAACACGAATTACAATAATTATATTGCCAATTCAAAATTGAATTATTCGATTAGCCTGAATGCCAATTTTATCGATAATGCCGTGGTACGGAATGTAGTACAGATTACCGATTCTTATAACAGTTTAAAGAATGAAACCCGCTATACAAATTTGAACGGAACATACCGGATGAATGGAAATTACTCAATCAGTAAGCAATTGAACAACCGGAAATATAATCTCTCATTTAGTGGAAATGCATCTTATAATCACGGTCTTTCCATGAGTAATAATATTATAAATACAACAAACACCTGGAATTTCAGTGAACGTTTCGGACCGCGTATTAATCCGAATGAATGGCTGGAAGTGAATCCGTATGTTTCGTATACCTTTACCAAATCTGATAATAGCCTGCCAACGTCGATCGATAGCCGTACCAATACCCTGGCTTTAAGTATTGATGGTCGTTTTTACATGTGGAATACCCTGATTTTCGGATATAGCGCCAGTAAGAACTATGTGAGTGGAATTAATGCCAATGTCACGAATAATCCATTCGTGATTAACAGTTATCTGCAAAAAGAAATGTGGAAAAGAAGAGCGACCGTTACTTTCCAGGCATTTGATATTTTAAATCAGAATAACTTTGTAAACCGTGAAATTACAGACAATGGCATTACCGATACACGTTCGAATGCATTAAGCCGGTATTTCATGTTGAGAGTGAGTATGCGTTTACAAAAATGGACAGGAGCCAGAGGCCGCAACAATGCCCAGCCGATACGTCGTGGCGACGGAAGCTTCATAAATTAACTGTTTGTGAAAGAGGGAGGCGAATAAAGAACGAAGTACCGGCGCCTGGTTCACTTTTATACCAGATTGCACCATGCTGAAGTTCAATATAATGCTTTGCCAGCATGAGTCCCAGACCAACGCCCTTTTCCCTGTTCGTACCATGGCGGCCCTTATAATTTAAGGAAAAAATATTATCGTCCTGATTTTCAATGCCAATGCCTGTATCCTTAACTTCAAGGATACAGGTGTCGGCATTCTGTCTGGCCTGCAGGGAGATCTTTCCACCAGGGAGCGAAAACTTTATAGCATTATGCAGAAGATTTCTGACGATAAGCTCCAGCATGTCGGCGTCAGCTATAATATAGACAGAATGAGCAATCGTAAACTCCAGATAAATACCCTTCTCTCTGGCCAGGCTTTGTTGAAGCAGGATCGTGGGCTTGAGGGTTTCGAGGAGGTTTATCGTATTCAGCTTCACGGAAATACCCAACATCTGATCTTTAGACCAGTACAGGATATTTTGAAGCATGGCCGATGTCTGACGGGTAGTTAACAACAGGTGGTGTTCAATGCTCTTTTTTTCATCCGGCAACAGATTGGCTTCATTTAAGACCGTAAGGTAATTTTCAATCGTAGCCAGCGGTGCCCGGAGATCGTGGGCAATAATGGAAAATAGTTTGTTCTTGGTATCGTTAAGTTCTTCTACTTCCATTAGCCGGCTCTTGGCCAATTCTTTTTCCCGGATATAGTTTTCCCGGATATATACGGTAATGATAGCGATCATAGCGGCTACTTCGAGCCAGGTCTGAGCAATATCGATCAGCTTATAACGGCGTGTAGCATACAAAGGCTGCACCAGTTGAGGATAAAAAAATTCGAGGGCGAAGAGGCCTGCAACAAGAAAAATAGTGAGCGGCACCCCTATACGAAACTGTTTTTTTGTACTTAGAAAACTTAAAAGAAATATAATTAAGATGAAAGTAAACAGGTTTACGCTTCCTGAACCTTCCGATGAAAAATAAGTAGCTCCGCATAACAGATTAAATGCGACGGCAAAAATGCTTACAGCGATATGAAGTTTGTCTTTGAACCGGGATAGGTAATAGCCGAAAAATAAGACCCCGATCATCGCTATCATGAGAAATCCATAGATGGTGAGGCCGATCGAAAAATTAACCACAGTGTTTACAACAGCCGTAAAAATGGCGATGAGAATGACGGCATGAAAGATTCGGGCCTCTAAGGAAAAACGGGATTTTTGGCCTGCAACGGCAGTCCACCATGAAACGATCAGATTCATACTTTCAGGCAACCTCTGAAACCCCGTGCGGCATAATATGATTCAGCACCATTGTGATAGATAAAGACAGTATCATAACGGCGGTCGCCAAAAACAGCTCCTCCCAGTTTACGGATGGCTGGTGGGGTGGAGAGCCAGCTGGAAGTTTTAGTGTCAAAATTTCCCAGTTGCTGCAATTTACGGTATTGTTGTTCATCAAGCAGTGTTATGCCCATAGCTGAGGCCATATCTATTGCACTGTTTGCCGGTTTATGTTCTTTTCGTTTATCAAGCGCTTCACGATCGTAACACAGGCTTCTTCTTTCCTTAGGACTTTCAGCTGCACAATCATAGAAAACATACTGACCGGTCGTTTCTTCATAGGCTACTACATCCGGTTCCCCTCCGGTACGTTCCATTTCAAATAATGAAAGGCATTTGGCCGGATTTGCCTGCAGTTTTAGTTGTATTTTCTCCCATTCGAGTTTTTCATGGCGCTGAGGATTTTTCATGAAGCGGCTCTTCAGTATTTTCAAAAGCTCTTCACTTTGTTCAGCGGATAATTGTGGATGCGTATTCATAGTAGTATGGTTAGCCAAAATTAATAAATTGTTTTGTTTGAAAAAATCAAAAAAATAATTCAATTTCCATACAAAAAACTTACCTTTGTGTCCTGAAATGAATGCGTTCAATCAGGCTTATCTTCCCTTTGGCAAAAGCAGCTTAATCGCTCCCCTTCATTTTCATTTTGTTTCATTCTTTTTCCCTGTAATAAAAACAGAGAAGATATTTACGTTGTTTTATTGTAATTCAAATGACTAACTACACCAGGTTACCTGCAATTTTGTTATTGGCCGATGGTACGATATTCTATGGAAAAGCTGCCGGAAAGATCGGTACGACTACCGGCGAGATCTGTTTCAATACCGGTATGACCGGCTATCAGGAAGTATTTACAGATCCATCGTATTTCGGGCAGATCATGGTCACAACTAACGCTCATATCGGTAATTACGGTATGCATAACGACGAGGTTGAATCTGAATCGATTAAAATTGCAGGATTGGTTTGTAAGAATTATAATATTACGTATAGCCGTAAGGAAGCTACAGAATCGATCCAGGATAATTTTCAGAATGAAAATATAGTCGGTATTTCAGAAATAGACACCCGTGCTTTAGTGCGTCATATTCGTGATAAGGGCGCTATGAATGCCATTATCTCTTCTGAGATCACCGATCTTCAAGAGTTAAAGAAAAAACTGGAAGAAGTACCGCCTATGGATGGATTGGAACTTTCTTCGCAGGTATCAACGGCTAAGCCATATTACTATGGCCGTCCCGAAGCTACCTATAAAGTGGCTGCACTTGATTTAGGGATAAAAAAGAATATTCTTCGCAATTTTGATGACCGGGATGTATATGTAAAAGTATTTCCGGCTAAAACTACTTTCAGCGAAATGGATCAATGGGGTGCCGATGGTTATTTTATCTCGAACGGTCCCGGTGATCCGGCGGCCATGCCCTATGCGATCGAAACGGTAAAAGCTATTCTGGATGCCGATAAACCAATGTTCGGTATTTGTTTAGGCCACCAGTTGTTAGCTGAGGCCAATGGTATCGGTACTATGAAAATGTTCAATGGTCATCGCGGATTAAATCATCCGGTAAAGAATGTGATTAAAAATCACTGTGAGGTAACTTCTCAAAATCATGGTTTCGGAGTTATTCCCGATGAGGTCAGAAAATCAGATAAAGTGGAAATTACACATGTTAACCTGAATGATGACTCGATTGAAGGGATCAGGGTAAAAGACAGAAAGGCTTTCTCGGTGCAGTATCACCCCGAATCGTCACCGGGCCCGCATGATTCCCGTTATTTATTTGATGATTTTGTAAATCTTATTCGTGGTGAGCTGAGTTGGTAGCCGATATTATTTTGCCCACTTATCATACCAGTTAATGAAAGCAACGGTTTTACGTCGGCTGGTATACAGTTCTTTTTTGAAAGGGATCACCATTTCAATCTGTGCGGTTTTAAAGCGGTTTCGTTTTATTTTTAAGATAGCTGCACGGTGTATGATTTCGGATCTCGTGATCTGAAAGTAATTCTCATTACAAAATTTTGCAATTGTTTCTTCAATAGTATGAGGCCATAATGTTATTTTTCCTTCAAAATCGAGCGAAAAATAATTCCTGTTTTCATAAAAGATCAGTGCGAAGCCTCCTTCTTTTAAAGCAGCAGCCCGCAGACTGGCCAGTTCAGTCTGGTCAGGCAATACGATCCGGTAAATTGTTTTTACAGTTTGCCCATGGTGATAAAAAAGAAGATATAATAAGTTGGCCGCAAATAAAAATAACAGGATATAAATATATAATCTTTTAAAATAGCCGGTATTAAAGATGTTCTGTCCCTGTGTCCAGAACAGCAAAGCAGCCATGATGATGGCCAGTGCGGCGGCAGAAAGGAAGCCGAAATAGAACTGAAGTTTTAATCGCCGGCGCGTAAGTAACGATGTCTTTTCTCTTTTTTGAATGACTTTTGTGATCCGGTACACATATTCAATTAATAAAAAAGCAATAATGCCACTATAAAGAAGTGACAGATAATAATAATCACGTGTAAATAATTCAAGCCAGGTTTCGTTAGCACTGTGTACGACTATAAAATGCGAAGCAACCACTGCTACCGTCAACCTGATGACGACGTGCGAGAGCGAATTTAGCGTGTTCATCCTGTTGGCCGCTTTAATGTTGAGATTAAAGGCTACCCTAATGTAAGCAATATTCCGGCATTTTAATACGGAAGGTACCATCTGTCCAAAAAGAAGGTACCATTCAGTCAAAAAAGTCTATCGTTAATTCAAAATCATCTCATCAGGCTTCCTAATTTAAGTTCGCCAAACGGTTTAGTCTATTTTAATGTTTCACATAAATCTCTTATTATGAAAAAGTATCCTTTTACACCTGAAGGCATTACAGCCCTGCAGACCTGGTTAAATGCACTGCCCCCGGCACATTTCGATGCAGAGATCGCAGCCATGCAAGCCGATTTTGAGCAATGGTCGGTTAATCATCTTGACCTTGAGCCACATCAAACCCAGTTTTATCTGTCGTTAAGCGAAACGGCGAAGAAGAACCTGGCTTACCTGGTTACGCTTGCAGCTTCGTATAAGCGAACAGTGAGCCTGGTGCAGGAGGGTGATACGGAAGAACCTCCTGAAGATAAATTGTTTAAGCCAAAAAGCACTCTGGCTGTAACCAGTCATAACGGCGGTGATTATGAAGTAGATGGCGAGCTGATAATTGACGTTACCTATATCTCGTAAGTTTTAAATTATCCTGTCTGCAAAACAGGCAGGATAATGCTTCTTTGCCTTATCCTTTGGGTTATGGTAGAAAAAATGGCATTCCATCATCTGAAATTTAAACTGGCCGAATACCTTAATCCGGATCCGGTGATATGGGAAAAGTTAAGACATGCCGTACAGATAACCATACTGTATTCCGGTGAATATGTTATGCATGAACCGGGTAGTATTGCCTTTATTGCCGAAGGCCTGCTGAAGGAATATGATGCGCGGCAACGTAGAAGACCGGTTATCATTAATTTTTTGAATGCCGGTAATTTTGTGATAGCTGCCCGGCATCATCAGCATCGATACCTCATAGCTGTCCTGCCTGTCACCCTGGTTACACTGAGCTTTGATGAAGCCATCGCTTTATACATAAAACATCATGAATTGCTTCCGCTTTATCGTGCCGTAGCCGCCAATTATGAAGGTGGGACACTGTTTCGTTATGCATTACTTGAAGAACGCTTTACCGAAAAGCGGATCAGGCTATTTATTAACCGGTACAGAACCATACTACCTTTTCTCAAAAAAAAAGATATGGCCAGCTACCTGCATATAGAATATGATTATTTTGTGAGGTTATATGGCAGGATGTTAATTCTGCCAAGCTGTCAGCCGAGGCCTTAATTCCTTTACATTTTAACAGTCTTTCTTCCTTAAATTCTGCCAAAACCTAATTGGCATAAGGCTTGTTATGCATAGAGAAAAAAGAAATTAAAAAAGAAAAGATAATAAAATGGGAAAAATAATTGGTATAGACTTAGGAACAACGAACTCCTGCGTTTCTGTAATGGAAGGTAATGAGCCTGTAGTTATAGCCAATAGTGAGGGTAAACGTACAACCCCGTCTATTGTAGCTTTTGCAGAAAACGGAGAGCGTAAGGTAGGTGAGCCGGCAAAGCGTCAGGCAATCACAAATCCTACCAAAACAATTTATTCGATTAAACGCTTTATGGGATCAAGCTTTGCTGAGGTGGCAAAAGAAATCAGCAGAGTACCTTATAAAGTGGTAAAAGGGGATAATAATACACCACGTGTAGAGATCGACGATCGTAAATATACACCTCAGGAAATTTCGGCAATGATCCTGCAGAAAATGAAGAAAACAGCCGAAGACTTTTTGGGCCAGGAAGTAACTGAGGCGGTAATCACTGTTCCGGCTTATTTTAATGATGCCCAGCGTCAGGCTACCAAAGAGGCTGGTGAAATTGCCGGTTTAACAGTAAAGCGGATCATCAATGAGCCAACTGCCGCAGCTTTAGCTTATGGATTAGATAAAGCACACAAGGATATGAAGATCGTGGTCTTCGACTGTGGCGGGGGTACGCATGATGTATCCGTACTGGAATTAGGTGATGGTGTATTTGAAGTAAAATCAACGGATGGGGATACCCACTTAGGCGGTGATGATTTTGATCATGTGATCATTGAGTGGTTAGCCGAAGAGTTTAAAAACGAAAACGGCATGGACTTACATAAAGATCCTATGGCCTTACAACGCTTAAAAGAAGCGGCTGAAAAAGCTAAGATCGAATTGTCAAGCACGACTTCAACGGAGATTAACCTGCCTTATATTACGGCTGATGCCACCGGGCCTAAACATTTGGTGCGTACTTTAAGCCGTGCTAAGTTTGAGCAGCTTGCCGGTGATTTAATTAAGCGTACCATTGAGCCTTGTAAATCAGCATTAAAAAATGCAGGACTTAATGTAGGCGATATTGATGAGATCATTCTGGTAGGGGGTTCAACCCGTATTCCGGCGATCCAGGAAGCCGTTAAAAACTTCTTTGGTAAAGAGCCGAGCAAAGGTGTAAACCCGGATGAAGTAGTGGCTATCGGAGCGGCTATTCAGGGAGGGGTATTAACCGGAGATGTAAAAGATGTGTTGTTACTGGATGTGACGCCGCTTTCATTAGGTATTGAAACGATGGGGGGTGTGATGACCAAACTGATTGAATCCAATACGACTATTCCGACAAAGAAAACCGAAACATTTTCTACCGCTGCTGATAACCAGCCTTCCGTAGAGATCCATATTCTTCAGGGTGAGCGCCCGATGGCTGCACAAAACCGTACTATTGGCCGTTTCATGTTAGATGGTATTCCGCCTGCACCTCGTGGTGTTCCTCAGATTGAGGTTGCTTTTGATATCGACGCGAATGGTATCTTGCATGTAAGTGCAAAAGATAAAGCAACCGGTAAAGAGCAAAAGATCCGTATTGAGGCTTCTTCAGGTTTAACGGATGATGAAATCAAGAAAATGAAACAGGAAGCCGAAGCCAATGCCGAAGCTGATGCAAAAGCAAAAGAAGAAGCGGATAAAATTAATGCTGCTGATGCCCTGATTTTCTCCACCGAGAAACAACTGAAAGAGTTTGGCGATAAGCTTTCGGCCGATAAGAAAGCGCCGATCGAAGCCGGTTTGGAAAAATTAAAAACAGCGCATTCAGCACGTAACTTTGCAGATATCGATGCTGCACAGACAGAACTGCAAAACGCATGGAATGCAGCTTCTGAAGAAATGTATAAAGCCGGACAGGAAGCACAACCTGGCCAGGAAGCCCCTCAGGGTGAGACGGCACAGGCAGGTGATTCGGTGACCGATGTCGATTTCGAAGAAGTGAAAGACGAAGATAAAAAGTAGTCCTATCCATGGGAGGATGATAAAAGCGTTCCTGATCTGATCAGGAACGCTTTTTTATTGTCTGACTAATAATACTTCGTCATTTTCTAAGGATACATACCCAAAATCATAACAGAAGAAATAGGTATGTCCGTCACAGGTCTGGTAGCAACAGGTATGAAAGTTGAAATTAAATCCTTTAAATACCAGTTCTTCTTTGCGGAGGGTTGAATGCCCGGCCTGGGCTTTAGCCTTTAAAATATTACGGTTTTTTTTAAGGATCTGATTGGTCTCTGTCATAAAGCGATCTTCACCGGCTTTGAGCCGGTTATTATAATTATTCCGGCAGAGATCATCGCAAAACTTTTTGTCAGCCCGTCCTTTCACAGGTTTATGACAGTCAATACATATACGTTCCATAATTGATAAATTATGGGATGATTTGCAGGGTAAATATATAAAATTGTTTTGATGAAGGGAAAAATGGTTTGAGGAGGTTATAGGTTTATAGTCGCTTATAAACGGAAAATATACGACTCTTATCCGGCCGGTTTCTCATCTTTGTTTGTCGGCAGTAAGATAGAACTGTTGGTCGTTAATCGTTAGTTACTTTAATTTTTTAAGAGGATGAGCAATTCAAGAAACAGTGTGCATTTAGTGGGGTTTACGGGTAGTGATCTGTCTGTAATTCATTTTGAAGGGGACCGGAAAGTGGCCAGGGTAAATGTAGCCATTAATGAGCGTTACCGTACCCGTACAGGCGAGGAAAGCAGGCAAACGCAATGGTTTAGCCTGGTATTCTGGAACGCTAAAGCGGATGAAGCTTTAAAACTGATACGGAAAGGTACAGCTATTGCTGTAGATGGCAAACTGGTGTGCCAAACCTATATCACAAAAGACGGACAGAAACGCTATAGTACGGAAATAGTCGTACATGATGTTCGTTTAGCGGATAAACCGGCTATTGCTACAACTGAATCCTGATTGTTTGTCAGGCGAAGAAAAATGCCAGCTTTGTTGGTGGCTGGCATTTTTTAAAATCCGTGGTTGTGCTAAATCTGCTGAAGCGCTTGTGCTATTGTAACTGGAGATACAGCAAAGCAGCCAAAACAGCACCGATGATGGGACCTGTTACCGGAATCCATGCATAGCGCCAGTCACTGCTGCCTTTCATTTTTATCGGTAAAATACTATGTATAATGCGTGGACCAAGATCCCGTGCCGGATTAATTGCATAACCAGTTGTGCCGCCCAGAGCCAGCCCAATTACCCATACTAAGAACGTTACCGGAATGGCACCTACAGAACCCAGGCCAATAGGCGTTTTCGGCTCACTCAATTCAGCACCAGTGATATAGAATATACTGAAGATCAGGATGAATGTGCCAATGATTTCACTGGTGATATTGGAGGATAGCTTCCGGATCGCAGGCTGTGTGGCGAATACCGCGAGTATTAAACCTTTATCGGTCGTCTGATCAAAATGGTCTTTATAAAAGATCCAGACTAATGTAGCGCCTGTCATTGCTCCGCATAACTGTGCGCCGCAATAAGGTAATACGCTGGCCCATTCAAATTTACCGGCAACAGCCAGTCCGATGCTTACGGCCGGATTAAGGTGAGCGCCACTATAAGGTCCGGCAATTGTTACGCCCATGAATACAGCCAGTGCCCAGGCGGTGGTGATAACCATCCATCCGCTGCTATTTCCTTTGGTACCGGTTAAGACAACGTTAGCGACTACGCCGCCTCCGAAAAGGATGAGAACGGCAGTGCCTGTAAATTCTGCAATAATTGGTGTCATATGGATGAGGTTAAATTTATCAGGTCAGCCATTGCTCCAGCTTTGTGTGGCGGTAACCGCTCTTTTCCATTCTGTGAGTCCTCTTTCAAGGGCTGCACGTTCGCTGACAGGAGTAAAGGTGCGGTCTGTTTGCCAAAGTTCCTGCAGCTCGTTCATGTCTTTCCAGTAACCGGTGGCTAAGCCGGCCAGATAAGCCGCACCTAAAGCCGTTGTTTCTACAATTTTGGGTTTTATGACCGTGCAACCCAGCAGATCCGCCTGAAACTGCATTAACAGGGCATTAGCCGTAGCACCGCCATCCACCCTCATTTGTGCAATTTTTACACCGGCATCGGCTTCCATCGCTTTGAGCACATCGGCCGTCTGATATGCAATCGATTCAACCGCTGCCCGGGCAATATGGCTCGCTGTGGTACCCCGGCTCAAACCTACAATAGTTCCCCGGGCATTTGAATCCCAATAAGGTGCACCCAGCCCGGCAAAGGCCGGTACAAAATAAACCCCTCCGGTATCGCTTACTTTCAACGCAAGTTCTTCCACTTCGGCTGCCGCGCGGATAATTCCTAATCCGTCGCGAAGCCATTGGATAACAGCGCCGGCAATAAAAATGCTGCCTTCTAAAGCGTATGCTGTTTTACCATTGATTTGCCAGGCCACGGTAGTAAGCAGGTTATTTTTAGATAACCGGGGTGTTTCGCCAATGTTCATCAGCATAAAGCAACCGGTGCCATAGGTGTTTTTTACCATTCCCGGCTGTGTGCATAACTGGCCAAATAATGCTGCCTGCTGATCACCTGCAATTCCTGCAATGGGTACAGGATGGGCAAAGAGTGTAGATTTGGTTTCGCCATAGACCTCACTTGAAGCCTTTACCTGAGGGAGCATACCTGCCGGGATGGTAAAGAGGTTCAGTAATTCCTGATCCCATGCCAGCGTATGCATATTGAATAACAGGGTGCGTGAAGCATTGCTCACATCCGTAATATGCAGTTCGCCTTTGGTAAAGTTCCAGATCAGCCAGGTATCTACTGTGCCGCAGATCAGATCACCGGCCTCCGCTTCTGTTCTGGCATTAGGGACATGATCCAAGATCCATTTAATTTTGGTAGCCGAGAAATAGGCATCAATGATCAATCCTGTTTTCTGGCGGATCATCTCTTCTTTTCCAGCCTGCTTTAGGTCGTCGCAGTAAGCAGCGGTTCGCCTGTCCTGCCATACAATGGCATTGTAAACCGGTTTTCCGGTATGCTTATTCCATACAATCACCGTTTCGCGCTGGTTGGTAATGCCCATAGCAGCCAGATGTTTGCCATTAATGCCCGCTTTAACGGTGGCTTCTGCAGCTACTCCGGCCTGTGACGACCATATTTCCATGGGGTCATGCTCAACCCATCCCGATTGCGGGAAGATCTGCTTAAATTCTTTTTGTGCTATGGCCAGCGGATGACCATGTTTGTCAAAAATGATAGCTCTGGAACTCGTGGTCCCCTGATCGAGCGAAAGGATGTATTGCGACATTTTTTTCAATTTACCATGAATATATATAATTTCAATCCAAAATAAAAATAGATACCTGCAGCAGGATTATAATATCTGCCGCCTGCCGCATTCAGATCGTTCCCGAGACTGTAACGGGTATTAAAGAGGTTATTTACGCCTGAGAAGACACCTCCCTTTGTTTTCCGGAGATTTATTTCGTTTATTCCGGCTTTCAGATCAATAATATGGTATGGACTTGTACGCACCGTATTGGCATCATTTAAGGGAATAGTTCCGTTATAACGATGTTGAATATCCATAAAGAAGTTTTTCTTTAAGGTGAAATTAAGCAGTGTGCTCCACGCATGGCGCGGAATACCGGTTAACATTTTACCGTCATATACCGCACTTGCATTCGAAAATTGTCTGAACCGGAACGCACTGAACGTGTAACTGCTTTTGATCCATAAGCGGTGTTCATCTGAGTCGAAAAACATCATCGCCGTTTCAGCTTCTATCCCCTGTTGTCGGGTTCCTCCTGAATTGATAAAGTATTCGGCATCCTGCTCATCCATCCGTCGTACAATGGCCTTGTCGAGCTGAAAAGAGAACGCATTTATGTTCAGGTATACACGGTTTGCCGGTGTTTTTAGACGGATCCCTATTTCTTTGTTCCACCCCTGTTCTGCCTGAAGATCGACATTGACCTGCTGGTCGGAGGCGCGCACTTCGGCCAGGGTAGGTGAAGAGTATCCTCTGCTTAACGAAGCTCTTGCAGAAAGCCATGGGCGGAGCAGATAAGAGACGGCTGCTTTTGGCATCAGCTGATCGGCAAATCTTTTCTCCTGCCAACCCGAAGGTATGGGAAATGAACGTTGATAATGGTATTGATATAAATTGAGGCTCGATCCGAATTCCGCCCATAATCTTTTGGCAATGTCGGTGTTCATTCTTAGAAATAGAAAGGTCTGATCCGCTTTTAGCCGGTCGCGGGCCTGCAGCATTCCGGGGGTTCCGCCGTTATTTACATAATTGGCAATGGATGCGTTGTTTAAAGCACTTTCTATACCCCATTGAACCGAGCCGTTTAAAGCGGTGTTTTCAAAAGAAAGATCCAGAAAAGTACGCAGTCCCAGATTGTATTCCTGTCGCTTTTCGTAATTCGTAATAAAGGGGTTCTTAAAATCTGTATGAGCACTAAACACAGCAATAACATGTTTCAGATGACGATGAAAGGTGAACGTACTTGAAATTCCGCCATATAAAGTCTGGTTATAAACAGCCGCTTTCTGTGCAATGGCACCTGGCAGGAGAAGCGTAGATGGCCGTGCCATCCGTGGATCCTGTGTCGCCTGTTCTAAGGTTAGTCCGCCAGGTGTCTGGTACTGCAGGTCGCTGGCCATGACAAAAGCTTTTAATATTCCTCTTTTGTGATAATTAAGCGTATACAGGATTTGAAGATAGCTTCGTTGCAATGCACTTTGCTGCCGGTAGCCGTCACTTTGCTGCAAAGCTGCAGTTACAGATAAGGTATAATGCGGTTTTTGAAGGTATACTTTCCCATAAGGGTGGAAAAGTCCGTAGCTTCCCATATTCACTCCCGCCTCACCACTACTTCCCATGGGCATGCCGGATGCTGAACGGATCAGTACGGCACCGCCGGTGTTGGCACCAAACATACTGGCTTCGGGGCCTTTGTATACCTCGATCGCCTGCATCCCATTGATATCCATGAGGTTGAGATAGGTATTTCCACCGGCATCCGTCAGGGGAAAATCATCGATATAAAATTTCAGGTTGCGGATACCAAAAGGTGAGCGTAATAAGCTGCCTCTTATCGAAAAGCGGTAACTTCCCGGCGAGCGTTCTTCCATGCGCAGGCCTGCTATGGCATTTACAGCCTGCAGTAATGAACTGCCATCACCCTGCCGGATGAGCGCAGAATCGACCATACTAATGGCTGAGGGCGAGCGCAGCAGGGGTTGCACATTATGATAACCCTGTATACTGATCCCGCTGAGTTGTTTTGTGCTATCTGTCTGGTTAATCTGGCCTTTTAGCTCCACGCATAGAAAACTTATTCCTAATAAAGCAAAGAGGCTTTTGTTCATAAGCTGAAGCGGAATGTTCCGGTATAGGGTTTATTCGAGAATTAACATTAGGATGGTATTAAATTCGCCGGTTTCTTTTATCTTTAGCCAATTTTATCAAAATTGAGTATCTTTTTATTAAATGTCAAGAAATATGTCAACTACATCGAAAATTATCTATACGAAAACAGATGAAGCCCCTATGCTGGCTACTTATTCATTATTGCCTGTTATCCAGGCTTTTACTGCTTCAGCAGGGATCGATGTAGAAACCCGTGATATTTCGTTGGCGGGCCGTATTCTGGCAAACTTTCCGGAATATTTAAAAGAAGAACAACGGGTAGATGATGCGTTGACCGCGTTAGGACAGCTGGCGAATACGCCGGAAGCGAATATCATTAAACTTCCGAATATTTCGGCTTCCATACCCCAGTTAAATGACGCTATTGCCGAATTACAGGCGCAAGGATACGCTGTGCCGGATTATCCGGAGAATCCGCAGACCGACGAAGAAAAAAATATAAAAGCAAAATATGGTAAAGTATTAGGCTCTGCTGTAAACCCGGTACTGCGTGAAGGCAATTCTGATCGCCGTGCACCAAAAGCAGTTAAAAATTATGCAAAACAGAATCCCCACTCTATGGGTACCTGGTCTGCTGATTCAAAAACTGCCGTGGCCAGCATGTCGGAAGGTGATTTTTACGGCTCAGAGAAATCGTTTACCGTACCGGCCGATACGCAGTTTAAGATTGAATTTGTGGATGAAAGCGGGGCGGTAACCCTATTGAAAGGGCTTGCCGCGTTAAAAGCAGGAGAGGTGATCGACTGCTCAGCTATGAGTCTTTCGGCCTTAAAGACATTTGTAGCTAAAGAAATGAGTGCGGCAAAAGCCGCTGGTGTGCTCTTATCGGCACATTTAAAAGCGACAATGATGAAAGTGTCTGATCCGATTATTTTCGGAGCGATCACCAGCGTGTATTTTGCGGATGTATTTGAAAAATATGCAGCTGTATTTAAAGCCTTAAAAATTGATGCTAATAACGGATTAGGCGATTTATATGCTAAAATTGCCGGTCATCCGCAGCAGACCGAGATCGAAGCTGCCCTGGCAGAGGCGATTGCAAACGGACCTGATCTGGCCATGGTAAATTCGGATAAAGGCATTACCAATTTACATGTACCTTCGGATGTGATTGTGGATGCGTCAATGCCGGCCATGATCCGTAATTCGGGTAAGATGTGGAATAAAGAAGGCAAAGCACAGGATACGATTGCCCTGATCCCCGACCGTTCTTATGCCGGTGTGTATGTGGCCACCATTGAGGATTGTAAAGCACATGGTGCATTTGACGTAACCACTATGGGTTCTGTGCCGAACGTAGGGTTAATGGCGCAAAAGGCAGAAGAATATGGCTCGCATGATAAGACTTTTCAGGCTCAGGATAAAGGCACGATCCGTGTAACGGATGCTGACGGCAAGGTCTTTTTTGATCAGGCGGTAGAAAAGGGTGATATTTTCAGGATGTGCCAGACTAAAGACGCCCCTATACAAGACTGGGTAAAGCTGGCTGTGAATCGTTCGCGTTTGTCGGCTACACCGGCCGTTTTCTGGTTAGATGAAAACCGTGCGCACGACCGGGAGATCATTGCAAAGGTGAAAACCTATCTGAAAAACTTTGATACGGAGGGGCTTGATATCCGCATTTTATCACCGATAGACGCCACGAAATTTACGTTGCAACGTATCCGTAAGGGTTTAGATACAATTTCAGTGACCGGAAATGTGCTTCGTGACTACCTGACCGATCTGTTTCCGATCCTGGAACTCGGCACTTCAGCAAAAATGCTGTCGATCGTACCGCTTATGAATGGCGGTGGTTTATTTGAAACAGGTGCCGGCGGTTCGGCGCCTAAGCATATTGAGCAGTTCCTTGAAGAGGGCTATCTGCGTTGGGATTCATTAGGAGAGTTTCTGGCGCTTGGTGCTTCGTTAGAACATTTAGGACAGACCCAGCAGAATGATAAGGCCCTGGTATTAGCCGAAGCTTTAGATGTGGCGACTGAGAAATTCCTGGCCAATGATAAATCACCGGCACGTAAGGTAGGACAGATTGATAACCGGGGTTCTCATTTTTATCTGGCCCTGTATTGGGCGGAGGCTCTGGCCGCCCAAAACAAAGATGAAGCCTTAAAAGCTAAATTCAGTCCCCTGGCTGCGGCTTTATCGGAGCATGCATCCAAAATTGATGCTGAATTAATTCATGCGCAGGGCAAGCCACAGGAAATTGGCGGTTATTATCACCCCAATCATGACCTGACGTCAAAAGCGATGCGTCCGAGTGCAACATTCAATTCGATCTTAGCCGGATTTTAAACAAACGGGGATGTTTACCTGTTATATCCATAATAAATTTTAGAATTATGCGTAAAACCGGTAAACAGGAAAAAGCAGATGATAAACTGCATCCTTCTGATCTTGGCGAAACGAAAGACTTTAATGAGCTGGCATTTGATGAGGAGCAGCAAAGCTATACATTTGATGTAAAAGGGACAGATGCGGATTATGACCATCCACTTCCTTATGATACCGTTTCGACCGGGGCTGTTGATGACGATTCGACCTATGACGAAGCCAACCCTTATGTAGGAGATGAATATGAACAGACCGGCGGGGATGAAGAAAAGCCATTTGATGAGACGGGAATGCATATCGATGAAGACGGAGAGAGTGTGATCGTGAGTGCCGAAGACCGTATTTTAGGTCGTACGGAAGAAGACTTCAGGGATGATCTCGATGAAGAAGGTTATCCGAAGAATGATTTCCCGGAATAACGCCGCTCCCGTCAGGGATGAAGATCAAGGTTAAACCGTTGACGGAGATCTTCCAGCTTCGGATTCTTTTCCACCAGATATGCGTATTTATCTTTATTGGTATAGATGCGTTTTTTCTGACTTACTGCTGCTTTTTTAGATATGATCTGTAACTCAAAGTTTTGTAGCCCTGAACGTAAAAAGTTCAGCAATTCAATCTTTTCATCCTGCAGCGTGCTTTCTAAAGCGAGGTTTTCGACCGATATGATAATGTCGGTACCCTTTAGTTCAGGCTCATTATTCAATAAAGTATAAAGATTTATTTTATCCTCTTCCTTCACTTTTTGCGTATAGCTACGCCATAAAACCATGAACTGTTCATGGGTAAAATCTTCTTTTGCTGTTCCGCTAATGTATTTCGGCTCTTTTTCACTTTCGCCGCTGGCTATACGTTCTAAGTCGGTAAGTGAAGGGATAAGTGAATTTAATGCTGCCGGTGCCTGTATGCTGATGGATATGCTTCCTGACACAGACGTATTCACCGGTGCAGGTGCAGGTGGTGGTATTTCCTGAGGGGCGGGTATTTCCAGATGCCGGGGCAGATCCTGCAGGCTCTCTCCTGTAATGAATTCTTCTAATACATTGACCGGGGTGTTTTCAATCGTTACAGCGGGTGCCGGCTCAGATTCAGATACGGGTTCAGACGCGGATTTAGGCTTTCCCGGTTCAGTCAGCGTTTTTTTTTTATCCTGAGCGTGGTCAGTTGTCGCAGGAGCGGATGTTTGTGCCAGTTGAATCACCGATGGAATATGACACATTTTAATGAGGGCCAATTCGACCTGAAGCCGCTGATTTCGACTGTTTTTATAAGAAAGATCACACTGGTTAGCCAGGTTCAGCGCAGTAAGGATAAAACCCAGATCGGTTTGCCGGCTCTGCGCAATATATTTTTGTTTAATATTATCGCTCACTTCGAGCAGCCCGATGGTTTGCGGATCTTTCCCCACAAGCAGGTTCCGAAAATGGGATGCCAGACCATTGATAAAATGATTTCCGTCAAAACCGTTATTCAGAATTTCATTAAATAACAGCAGCGTTTCAGGTACATTACCAGCTGTTAAATCATCGACCAGTCTGAAATAATAATCATAATCGAGGATATTCAGATTCGCAATAACCGCTTTATACGTTAAGTTCTTATTCGTATAGCTCACGATCTGGTCAAACATCGACAGCGCATCGCGTAAGCCACCGTCGGCTTTCTGGGCAATGATGTGCAGCCCGTCGGCTTCGGCATTCACCTGCTCCCGTGCCGCAATGGTATGCAGATGGGCCGCGATATCTTCTACCCGGATCCGGTTAAAATCGAAAATCTGGCAACGGGATAAGATCGTAGGGAGGATCTTATGTTTTTCCGTCGTGGCTAAGATAAAAATGGCATAGGGTGGAGGTTCTTCCAGGGTTTTCAGAAATGCATTGAATGCATTTGTGGAAAGCATATGCACCTCATCGATAATATAGATCTTATATTTACCGGCCTGAGGCGGGATACGCACCTGCTCAATTAAGCTTCGGATATCGTCAACCGAGTTATTAGATGCGGCATCGAGTTCATGAAAGTTAAATGAATGTCCGTTTTGAAACGACTGGCAGGAATCACAGGTACCGCAAGCTTCCATATCGGCTGTGGTATGAGTGCAGTTTATGGTCTTAGCCAGGATCCGTGCGCAGGTTGTTTTTCCCACGCCACGCGGACCGCAGAATAAAAATGCCTGTGCCAGCTGATTATTTTTAATGGCATTTTTAAGTGTACCTGTGACATGTCCCTGACCCACAACCGTTTCAAAGGTAACCGGGCGGTATTTTCTGGCAGATACAATAAAATTTTCCATCGCTACGAAATTATCATTTTTTGTTGAGCTAAACAATACGTTCACGAGGTTGTTATAGTATTAATCAACCTGATGGTAAAATTTAAAAATGTAAAGACATGGACAAATTAGAATGGCAAGGCAAGTGGAATGAAATTAAAGGAAAAGTAAAGCAGGCATATGCCGACCTGACCGACGACGATCTGCGCTATGAAGAAGGAAAAGATGATGAGTTGCTCGGAAGACTACAGCAAAAAACCGGAAAAGCAAGAGACGAATTAGTCAACTGGATTAAGTCGTTATAAATTAAAAAGGCCTGCCTCATCAAGGGCAGGCTTTTTTGTGGGCCGGTTTTTTATTTATCCTTCACCTCAAAGGCGGTTTCGCCATACACCACATCCTTGCTGCTAACCCCCTGAACAACGACCCTGAATTTTCCGGTAATATCACTGGTAAAAAAACTTAGGTCTATTGGTTTTCCGGCTTGTATCATCGTGGCATAATTCCAATACAACGTTGAAAAGAAGGCAGGCTCATCCGGATCTTTATAATCATCTATGTAAAACTCTTTATGTTCGTGGATGCCTTTAACAAGCGTGAAAATACTCTGATCGACCGGATTGCATCCCCGATAAATCTCAGCGCCGCCATTAACTACATAGGTCTGGCCTTTTATTGGCTGGGAATTACGAGGATCATTGATATGATTACGGCAGTTCAGGATCCTGTTAAGGCAAATATAGTCACCGCAGGCATTCGCACCTTTTCCAAAGCCAGATATCTGACTGCTTTTACTTTTAATCACAACTTCTTTTAATTGTAGTATCTTTTCATTGTTGGGAATAACCAGAATGGCATTGTTCACCAGCTCTGAAGGCATGATGGCCATATCATCCGGCTTTAGCCGGGATAACTTCTTATTCAGTTTTTCAAATTCATCCTCAATAAAGAGTTTAGGTTGCCCGCTCATATTTTGAGCACCATTGATAAACATATACATTTTTTTATCGGCAGGCGTGATCAGGTCTTCGTTTTTAAAGGTTATATAACCGCTGTTGTCGGTTTGAAAAACCTGGAATGCCTTATCACCGAATATGCCGATCTGAACAGGGGCGGTGAGTGGTTTTTTCTGGTTAATCTGTCCGCTTACTTTTAACTGATCCTGTGTATATAAGGTGTCAGCAGGATGCGTATGGAGTATTTCCGCCCACAAATACCGTCGCCAGCCTTTCACGAGAAGAATCTGTGAGAGGTATTCGGTGTTGTTATAGGGGCGCTTGCTGCTAACCAGGGGCAGGGCGCTTAGCTGGCTGGTGATATAGGTATAGCTTTCAATGTCGGTCATCTTTTGATGTTCATTCCGGTTATCCTGTGTTACGGCCACTGAAACGATCGCTTTTTCATCCTCTTTAAGAAAAAGCTTCAGGTTTACCTTTTCCCGTTTCTTAAAGGAAGACTGATCCGTGCTGAGACTTATTTTTTCGCCGGGCTGATAATGCGAAAAGAAAATCCGCTCGGCAAGGGGTCTGTTGAGACTGTCTAATACCGTGAGGGTAGTAAGGCCTTTCGGTATACCTTCAAGCGCTATTTTCATACGTAGTATATCGAACTCTACCTGGTAGGGAACACTTAAAAAACATTCGTTGAAATTGTGAATGAGCAATGTGATCCGCTGTTTCCCGTGGCTTCGGAGCTGTACCACCAGGGTATCCGTGGCCAGCGCATCAGGCACAGCGATGGTAATGCCTGCAGGAAGCGCCTGCGGCAGCAGGTATATACTGTCGGCTAAAGCAGAGTGTACGGGTTTAAGGCTATATACAGCACCTTTTTCAGGCTTCAGGGTAAATTTTCCGATGCCATAGCTACTGCTTTCGACCGTGTCGATCACTTTCTGATCCTTATAAAGTAAGGCTTTAAGGGATAAAGGGCGGTTTTGCCGGTCTTTAATCTCCCATCCAACTGTCGAAAGCAATCCGGTGATCAAATTCCCGCCTTCAGGATAGAAACTTACACGGGCATGGGTTGTTTGCGCCGGAATGTTAAGATTAATAAAGGCACTATCCTTGTTGTATTTTAATTTTACATATACTTTAGGGTCTGCCGGCTGATATTTCGCCGGCAGATCAAGGAGGGCCTGTCCGGACGCATCGGTTTTTATACTTTTTTTAAGCGGGCCATAGCCATATTCAACCTGAACGGGCTTCGGAAGGAAACGGCCGTCAGCACTGGTCACGCTGACCAGTACCTGGTAATGTTGCTGTTCATTGGGCTGCGGGCTCATTAACCTGATTTGTGAGCGGAAAGTCGGATCGAATATGGATTTCAGGGTAACATTCTGCCGGAACATAACCTCGGGCATACCATTAATCAGATGCTCTGTATATACGAGAAAATGATAATTCCCCGTCAGAATGGAATCGGGAAGTGTAATGCTTCCGAACGAAATGCCACCTTCCATGGCGAATTTATCTTCGAGCACCACTGTACTGTCGGCGTCGCGGATGAGCACCAGGCTCATTACTTTATGCTGATTTAGCAGTGTTTTTCCGGCCTTAAGCAAATAGCCGGTGAAATAAGCTGTTTCGGAATTGGTATATACATTCTTATCAAAGTGAACAAAGAAGTTGCCAGCGGACTTTGCCTTTCCATATAGCTCCATCTTTGCCGCTATATCTGATTGCGCGAAAACCATCCCGGCTTTAGCGATACTGAATAGGAGAAAAAAGATAAGAATGCGCATCATCTAACTATAATTAAAAAGGCTTAACCAAGTTTACGAGTTAAGCCTTTTTATTAATCTATTTAATAACAGGTATTAATACCCAAACAATTGCTCTAAAGTTAAGGTGGTAACCGTGCCGAACTTCTGTATGTCTTCCATTTTTACTTTTTTATCAGAAGCTACGATGGCGTACGTATACGGCTTATTAGCCACTTTTTCCTGATGGAAGGCTTTGATATCTGCAAAGGTGACGGGTTTCAGATTCTTATACAGGTCTATTCTTGAATCGTAATCATAGCCAAGTTTTTTATCAGCAAAATAGGCTGCAAAAATACCATCTTTAGTGATCCGGCTGGTTTCTACATTGTTCAGGACATTGGCCTTTGCGCCTTCAAAACCTTTTTGGCTTTCGGGCAATACATTCAGCAATTCATTCATGCCGTTTACGGCATCGGTCATTTTATCAGCCTGACTGCCTACATAAGCGATCATGTTGTATTGTTTGTCGGCACGATCAGGTGAAATATACTGCGCAAAGGTAGAGTAGGCCAGTGCTTTCGACTCGCGTATAGTCTGGAAAACGATAGAACCCATGCCTCCGCCAAAATAGCTGTTAAAAACATCGATATTGGCCGCATCGGTTTTATTGAACACACCGGTATTCCGGAGCCAGCGTATTTCAGACTGTACCATATCGTAATTGGCAAAGTAAACCTGGTTAGCCGTTTGTGTGGTATAGGTATATACTTTTGCCGGTGCCGCCGGGGTGAACTCGGCAGGTAACAGGTGGAGCTTGCGGATATCTGTCGTAAACGCTGTCAAATCCTTCGGACCGTAATAGGTAATTACATGCTCATAATTGTTCAGGTTTTTCAGCAGATAGATCAGGTCTTCGGCCCTGATGTTTTTCACTTCATCATTGCTTAATACGTTATTGAAAGGGTTAACACTGCCATATTGGGCGTATGATGTTAAGGCATTCATGATCTGGCCCTTGTTCAGCTTGCTGTTTTCCCGGTTCTTGAGAATGGTATTCTTCATATCGGCCAGTGCTTTTTCATTCACTTTTACATGACTAAAGATGTGCTCAACCAGGCTTACGGCCTTGTCAAAATTTTCCTGCAGACCGCCAATGTTAATAGTGGTGGTTTCCGGTCCCACGCTCAGGCTGTAAGAGCAGGCAATATTATAGAACGCTTTGCTCAATTCCTCCGCGCTATATTTATCGGTCCCCAGAAAGGTTAAATAATTTGAAGCATACGATAACAATTTATAGTTGTTCGACCCGATATTAAAGCGGTAACTCATTCTGAAAATAGCGTTTTCCGTATTTTTAACGGCCATTACTTCAGCAATGCCGGCTTTACCAAAGCTGATATCTTTTTTATAATCTAAAAATTTCGGTGCTATAGGTTTTACCGGTGCTTCCAGGATATTCTTTACAAAAGGTGAAGTGAGGCCGGCATTGGCATTGATCGGTGTAATCGCTGGTTTTTCGACTTTAACGGTCGATTTATCCTCGCCTTTGTGCTTGAAGCCGATCACATAGTTATCTTTAAAGAAAGAATTGGCAAAAGCCACTACCTGCGCTTTGGTGATTTTTGCGGTAGCTTCGATACCGCCCAGGCTTTTTTCCCATTTCGTACCCCGGTTCAGAATAAATTCGGTGGAAAGCATTTCCGCACGGTTATTATTACTGTCGAAGGCCTGTAAAAAGCCAAGTTTATTATTGGCAACGATCGATTTCAGCAGTTCCTCATCAAAAGCGCCTTTTTTGAGCAGGTCGATCTGTTCAAGAACGAGTTTGGCGGCTTCTTCCAGGCTTTGCCCCTGGCGCGGAGCTGCTGACAGGTTGAACACACCATAGTCTTTCATTTGCTGATAGGATGCACCGGCCCGCTGTGTCTTTTGCTGTTTGTTCAGGTTAATATCGATCAGTCCGGCTTTACCGTTAGACAGGATGCTTTTGATCAGCTCGAGCATCAGGCTGGACGGACTGTTTTCGGGAAAACCTCTGTAATAGATCTCCACCATCTCTGCACTTGGTCCGTATACATCTACCTTCTGAATTTTAGTTAGCGGTGCTTCGGGTGCAGGACTGTACAGCGTGAGCGGCTTCGGTACCATATAGCTAAAGGCTTTATCCACTTTTCTGATCATTTCGTCCGGGTTAAAATCGCCGGTAAAAATGGCTGCCATATTATTCGGTACATAATATTTATTGTAATATTTCTTTATTTCGACCAGCGAAGGGTTTTTAAGATGCTCGATCGTGCCAATGGTGGTTTGCTGACCATAATTGTGTGTCGGGAAGAGTAAGGCCATCATGGCTTCATCAAGCTTGTTGGGATCACTGTCTAAGCCCCGGTTCTTTTCCTCATACACGGCTTCCAGCTCGGTATGGAAAATCCGGAAGATCGGCTTACGGAAACGCTCACTCTGAATGGCCAGAAATTTGTCGACCGCATTAGAAGGGAAATCTTCATTATAAACGGTTTCTTCGTACCAGGTATGGGCATTTGACGAGTTTCCGCCAATGCCCGCGATCATTTTATCGTACTCATTGGCGATGGAAAAGTTAGAAGCTTCGCCCGAAACCTTGTCAATCTCTTTATAAATTTCTTTACGTTGTGCCGGGTCGGTCGTTTTATTATATTTTTCATATAAGGCATCGATCTTGTCTAACAATGGCTTTTCTTTCGCCCAATCGTTTGTGCCAAACTTGTCAGTCCCTTTAAAAAGTAAATGTTCAAGGTAATGGGCCAGCCCGGTAGCGGTTTTCGGATCAGTATTACTCCCTGCACGTACACTCATGCGGAACTGGATGTTCGGCTCTTTGCTGTTGGGTGATAAAATAACGGTAAGGCCATTCTTAAGCGTATAAAAACGCGATTTTGAGGGGTCGTTGGTGACATACTTGTAGGTATAACCATTGGCGGTAACCGTTTTCCATTGATAGGCCGATTGCGCCCGTAAGGTGTTGCCTGTGATCAGTAAACAGGCAAAAAAGATCAATTTCAGTTTCATCTTGTAAATAAGTTGTGAGTCAAACTTAGATATATTCATGTGGATATGCAAAATATTGTGCGGTATATAAAATGAATATCCCTAATTTTACAGGATGAACCTTCATTTCAAATAATCGTAAACAGATGAACAAACCCACAATTTTAGTTGTAAATGATGATGGTATAACAGCTCCCGGCATAAAACACCTGATTGAAGTGATGCAGGAGATCGGTAAGGTGGTTGTTGTAGCGCCTGACGGGCCGCAATCCGGTATGGGGCATGCCATTACCATCGGGAAACCACTGCGTTTTGATCGTGTTGATCTTTATCCTGGTGTAGAGATGTATAAATGTTCGGGTACGCCGGTTGATTGTGTTAAGCTGGCCGTAAATAAAGTTTTCAAAGGAAAAAAGCCTGATTTGTGTGTATCAGGGATTAATCACGGGTTAAATAATTCGATCAATGTGATCTATTCCGGCACGATGTCGGCCGCCGTTGAAGGGGCTATTGAGCGTATTCCGTCGATCGGTTTTTCGCTGGATGATTTTGCACAGGATGCTGATTTCAGTCATTGCAAGCCGTATGTGAGCGCTATCGCATTGCAGGTGCTTTCGCACGGATTGCCGGATGCAACCTTATTAAATGTGAATTTTCCGAAGGGTAGCGTGTTAAAGGGTATAAAAATATGCCGGCAGGCCAATGCCAAATGGGCGGAGGATTTTGAAGAGCGTGCTGATCCGTATAAACGCCCTTATTACTGGCTTACCGGTGTTTTTGAAAATTATGATAAAGGGGAAGATACTGATGTATGGGCATTAAATCATGGTTATGTATCGGTCGTCCCGGTACAGTTTGACCTGACAGCGCATCATGCTATTCCTATTCTGAACGGATGGGATTTCGGAGAGGGGGAACCGGAGCAGCAGCGTTCGGCTCCCGACGGAACAACATTGGGTTAAGGCAGCTTTATAATCATTAAAGATGAAAGACAGTGTTTGGAAAGGATGCGCCCTGGGTCTGATCGTTCCGGTGATACCCGGCCTGCTGGTATGGATGCTTATGCAGCAGGTCACTGCACTTAAGGAGGCCGATCTGTTGCTGATTGGCTGTGTAGCGCTTAACGCATGGATGATGCATTATTTTTTTAAACGAAACCAGGAAAGTACCGGCCGGGGAATACTAAGTGTAACATTTCTCTGGGCCTTTGCTTTTTTTGCCTATAAAACGTTTTAAGACAACCAACCACCCCATGAACTAATCATGAAATATTACCTCATTGCCGGAGAAGCTTCCGGAGATCTGCATGGTGCGAACCTGATGAAGGCGCTGAGAAAGGAAGATCCTCAGGCGGTGTTCCGGTATTTTGGCGGTGATAAGATGCAGGCGGAGGGGGGCACATTGGTAAAACATTATGCGGATATGGCGTTCATGGGCTTTACCGAGGTATTGCTCAACCTGCGTACCATTTTCCGGAACCTGAAAGCCTGCAAGGCTGATATCAGTGCTTACGGGCCGGATGTGCTCATCCTGATCGATTTTCCGGGCTTCAACCTTAAAATTGCCGAATTTGCTAAAAAGGCCGGCATAAGAGTATGCTATTATATCTCGCCAAAAGTGTGGGCATGGAACCAGAAAAGGGTGTTACGCATTAAAAAGGTGGTCGACCAGATGTTCTGCATCCTGCCCTTTGAAGTCGATTTCTATGCATCCTGGGGGATGAGCGTCTATTATGTGGGTAATCCTTTATTGGATGAAATAGCTGCCTTTAAGTCTGATCCTGCTTTCAGGATAAAAGAGGAACTGGGTAGCCAGCCGCTTATTGCACTGTTACCCGGCAGCCGTAAGCAGGAGATCGAACGGCTTTTACCGGTCATGCTCCATACGATGGACCATTTTCCGGAGTACCGGTTTGTGCTGGCCGCAGCACCTGCCTTTACGGCGGCCTATTATCAGCAATTTATAGGTCATCAACCGGTGAAACTGGTATTTGCCAAAACCTACGATCTGTTAGCGAATGCCCATGCTGCTGTGGTGGCATCAGGAACGGCTACGCTTGAAACCGCATTGTTTAACGTTCCACAGGTGGTAGTATACCGTGGGGGAGCTATTTCTATTGCTATTGCCCGGTTGCTGGTAAAGATCAGGTTTATCTCGCTGGTCAATTTAATTATGGATAAACGCGTAGTGGCCGAATTGATCCAGGAAGATTGCAATCCTGCAGCGATAAGCCATGAACTGCATCAGATCTTATCCGGAGAAGGAAGAGCCGCCATGCTTGAAGATTATGCCGAACTGCATCAGCGCATGGGAGATGCCGGTGCATCGGAACGGACAGCTAAATATATCGTATGCCAGTGAACATAAACCGATACCTGTTGATGCTGGCATTTTGCATGCCGGGGATGGGCTGTACCCCCAATAAAGCAGTCGATCAGTCTGCTGCCGACCCGCTGGCCTCGTGCGAAAGTAAATTGCCATCGCGCTTTGGCGTGAAGGCCGACAGCCTGCCGGTTAAACAGGGTAAGGTTGATCATACGGGCATGGTGTATATTGCCGGCGGAACGTTTATGATGGGCGCTTCAGACCGGGAGGGCCGGCCGGATGAATACCCGCAGCACCAGGTGCAGCTGTCGCCGTTCTGGATCGATGAAACAGAAGTGACCAATGCCCGCTTTGCCCGCTTTGTAAAGGAAACCGGCTATATCACCACGGCTGAGCGTATTCCCGACTGGGAAGAGCTTAAAAAGCAGCTGCCGCCGGGAACGCCGCGCCCGCCCGACAGTGTGCTGGTCGCCGCTTCACTTGTCTTTTCACCCCCGGCAAAGGTGCATGGACTGGATGACCCCTCGCAATGGTGGACATGGAAAAAGAATGCAAACTGGCGGCAGCCTGAAGGTCCGGGAAGCAGCATTCAGGGGAAAGAACACTACCCGGTCGTACATGTGTCCTGGGATGATGCCCAGGCCTACTGCCGCTGGGCCGGCAAACGTCTGCCCAGCGAAGCGGAATGGGAGTATGCCGCGCGTGGCGGTCTTAGCGGGGCAACCTATCCCTGGGGAAATGAATTACCGGAAAAGGGAAAGCCAAAAGCCAATACCTGGCAGGGTGATTTTCCGGTGCAGAATGTGAGCCGGGATGGCTTTCCGCTGCTGGCACCGGTAAAACAATATAAACCCAATGGCTACGGCCTGTTCGATATGGCGGGCAATGTATGGGAATGGTGCAGCGACTGGTACCATCCGGAATATTATCAAACCCTGAAAGGTATGGTGGTTAACCCGCAGGGGGCGTCCCAAAGTTATGACCCCATGGAGCCGGAGGTGCCAAAACGGGTGGTGCGGGGCGGATCATACCTCTGCAACGCATCCTATTGTAAAGGGTACCGGGTAACGGCAAGAATGAAAACCTCATCCGATACAGGCTTGTCACATACCGGTTTCCGTTGTGTAAGTTCCGATTAACCGGGGCTGGTGCCCCTCTTAAAACTGTAAATGCATTAAAAATGAAACAACTATTTCTTTTTCTTTTTTCTTTTGCCGCTTTGTCCGGCTTTTCGCAAACCGTCAATAAAGTGACCGACCCGGTAGAATGGGTAAACCCGCTGATGGGTACGCAGTCTAAACCCGAATTATCGAACGGGAATACGTATCCTGCTGTCGGGGTACCCTGGGGGATGAATTTATGGACTCCGCAAACCGGAAAAATGGGCAATGGCTGGGCGTATCAGTATGATGCCGATAAGATCCGCGGCTTTAAACAAACGCATCAGCCCTCGCCCTGGATGAACGATTATGGCGCTTTTGCACTCATGCCTGTCACCGGAAAGCTGAAATTTACGGAAGATGACCGGGCCAGCTGGTTTAGCCATAAGGCCGAAACCGCAAAGCCCTATTATTACAGTGTTTACCTGGCCGATGCCAACGTTACGGCCGAGATCACGCCTACAGAGCGGGCCGCACAATTTCGCTTTACTTATCCGAAAACCGACAGCGCCTTTGTGGTGGTGGATGCGCTGAACCGGGGTTCCTATATTAAAATTATCCCTGCTGAACGGAAGATTATCGGCTATACTACCCGCTATGCCCGCGGGCCGCTGCCTAAGAATTTTAAAAACTATTTTGTACTGGTGTTCAATAAAGATTTTAGCCTGGCTAAAACCTGGAAAGGAAACCGCCTGGTAAAAGACAGCCTTGAGATCGAGAGTGATCACAGCGGCGCCGTTATTGGTTTTAAAACAGTGGCAGGTGAAAAGGTAACGGCGCGTGTAGCCTCCTCCTTTATCAGCTTTGAACAGGCTGAGCTGAATTTGAAACGTGAGCTGGCAGCGGATGATTTTGAAACGACTAAAACAAAAGCCAAAGGACTATGGAATAAGATGCTGAGCCGTATTTCGGTTGAAGGCGGAACGGTGGATCAGACCCGTACCTTTTATTCGTCCTTTTACCGGACACTCTTCTTCCCGAATAAGCTTTATGAGGTGGATGCTGCGGGTAAAATTATGCACTGGAGTCCCTATAACGGTAAAATATTGCCGGGTTATATGTTTGGCGGCACAGGTTTTTGGGACACTTTCAGGGCTTTATATCCGTTCTTAAATCTGGTTTACCCGTCTATCAATAAGGAGATGCAGGAGGGCTTGATTAACGATTACCTGGAAGGCGGCTGGCTGCCGGAATGGAGCAGTCCGGGGTATGCGAATATTATGATCGGCAATAACTCGGCTTCGGTAGTGGCCGATGCCTATATTAAAGGGCTTCGGGGCTATGCTATCGAAAAATTATGGGAGGCGTTAAAGCATGGTGCCAATAACGAGGGGCCTATGGAAGCCGTGGGCCGTTCGGGCGTAAAATATTATAATGAACTGGGCTATGTTCCTTTTGATGTGAATGTACGGGAGAATGCGGCGAAGACCTTAGAATATGCCTATGATGATTTTGCGATCTATCAACTGGGGAAAGCGCTGGGCAAGCCGGCATCCGAAATTGATATTTATGCACAGCGAAGTATGAACTATAAGCACCTTTTCGATCCGTCGACCGGCCTGATGCGGGGTAAAAATGCCGATGGTACGTTTCAATCGCCCTTTAGTCCGTTTAAATGGGGTGGCGCCTTTACCGAAGGTAACAGCTGGCATTATACCTGGTCGGTATTTCATGATGTGGCGGGCCTGGCAAAACTGATGGGCGGCCCTGAAAAGTTTGTGGAGAAATTGGATTCGGTATTTACCATGCCACCGGTTTTTGATGAAAGCGCCTATGGTGGTGTGATCCATGAGATCAGGGAGATGCAGATCGCGAATATGGGGCAGTATGCCCATGGTAATCAGCCTATCCAGCATATGATCTATCTGTATAATTATGGCGGAGCACCCTGGAAAGCCCAGTACTGGGTGCGTGAAACGATGAACCGCATGTATGCGGCTACACCCGACGGGTATTGTGGCGATGAAGATAACGGGCAAACTTCAGCCTGGTACGTGTTTTCGGCAATGGGTTTTTACCCGGTAACGCCGGCTGTAAACCAGTATGTATTGGGCGCCCCTTTGTTTAAAAAAGTTACGCTGTCCTTAGAGAATGGAAAGAAAGTTGTTATTAATGCACCGGCTAACAGTGATCGCAACCGCTATATCCAATCCCTTAAAGTGAATGGGGTGAACGATGAGAAGAACTGGTTAAGTCATCCGGCATTACTGAACGGGGCTGTGCTCGATTTTACAATGGGTGCCGTGCCCAATAAGTTGCGTGGCGTGCGTGAAGCTTCGTTTCCGTACTCTTTTTCAACGGCGAAGTAATTTCAAAAATAAATTTGTGCGAACTGAACTTTTCATTACTTTTGCATCCCGCACATGGGGAATTAGCTCATTTGGCTAGAGCGCTTGCCTGGCAGGCAAGAGGTGACCGGTTCGAATCCGGTATTCTCCACCAAGAGCTCCGTTTGCGGGGCTTTTTTTTCTGAGAGGGAAATTAGCTCAGCTGGTTTAGAGCACTACCTCGACAAGGTAGGGGTCGCTGGTTCGAATCCTGCATTTCCCACGTAAAGCCTTTCATTGCAAAATGAGAGGCTTTTTTTTATTATCCCTATATTCGTTTATGGCATCACTCTATACACCCCTTCTTTTTGGGATAGGTACCGAAGTTTATTTCATCCTCCTGGTTTTGGGTATACCGGTTTTTTTTATCTGGCAAAGGCTGCTTAAAAAGTTTGTGAAGACCGGTAAGACAAGAAAAATAGCAACCTGGACAGCAACAATAGTGACGACACCTTTACTCTATGCCGGGCTTATCCTGTTGTGGCTTTTCAGCATGAGCTATCACCCCACGCATGATTTTGATCAACAAAAATGGGCTGCAGACAAAGAGAAGCGCTATGAACTTTCAGCAGATCTTATAGACCGTAAAATGCTTATCGGTAAAACAAAGTCAGAAGTACGACAATTACTTGGCGATGAAGGTAACACTGATGAAAGCGACTTTTGGAACTACTACCTGGGGTTCAGGCCAGGCTTTGCAAATATTGACCCTGACGTGCTTGTCATCGAATTTAAAGACGGAAAAGTCATTAAAGTGGGGCAGCATGAATCTTAACTCACATAGATAAGAATGCGTATAATTTGTGTTATATGTTTAAAAATGCAGACCTTCGTAAACATGATGAATTACTCCAAACGACTTTTGTTTTTCTGTCTTGTGGTTTCAATGCCCTTTACCGCACTGTTTGCACAGTCTGATCATTATACCCTGAAAGATGGCCGATATGCCCTCACCTTAAAGGGGGCTTCGCATTTTGCGGCATTGCCCTTAAAGTGTATGCAGGTTGAATTCCCTTATAAAACAGGTATCACCTTTGGCGATTCATCATCCACAGGTTTGCCTAAAGACTATCATCCTGCTTTTTATGGCTGTTTTGACTGGCATAGCAGTGTGCACGGACACTGGATGCTGATCCGCCTGTTAAAGTTATTCCCGGATTTGCCTGAAGCGGCCGAAATACGGACAAAACTGGCGCAGAACCTGAGTGCAGAAAACATCCGTATAGAAATGAAGATGTTTAATGACCGGAATAACAAGACATTTGAACGAACTTACGGCTGGGCATGGCTGCTTCAGCTGCAGCGGGAGTTAATGACCTGGGATGATCCGCTGGGCCGGAAACTTCGGGACAATGTGGCTCCCCTGGCGCAATTGCTGTCTGATCTTTACGTGCAATATTTACCAAAAATGAGCTATCCCATCCGGGTGGGTGAACATCCTAATCTGGCCTTTGGCTTAAAACTGGCCTGGGATTATGCGGCGCTTGCCGGTGATCAGAAATTAACAGATATCATCCGGGTCACTGCATTGCGATTTTACAGGAATGATGTAAATGGTCCGCTGGCCTGGGAACCTGGCGGTTCGGATTTTTTAAGCCCCTGTCTGGAGGAGGCCGATCTGATGTCGCGTATATTACCGGATAAGGAATACCAGGCATGGCTTGTAAAATTTTTGCCGGTTGTCGATGATCCCCGGTTTACGCTGTTGCCGGGTGAGGTTAAAGACAGAACAGATGGAAAGCTTGTGCACCTCGATGGTTTAAACCTGAGCCGGGCTTCAGCACTTTATACCATCGCAAAGCACTATCCGAAGAATAAAGCAAATTTATTGAAACTGGCTAACACACACCTGAGCACAGCTTTGCCGAATGTAGCCAGCGGCGATTATATGGGTGAGCACTGGCTGGCTTCTTTTGCGGTGTATGCATTAACGCTTCAATAGTTTTTACACGACAATCAATGATTTTTGATTTTAACGTTATACTTCTTATTTTAGAATTAAACACTCAAAATTTATGGTATATGACTGGGCATCCTTTAGATTGAAAATAGGTATTCATGCATCGCTCGAAGCCCTCTATAACGCCTGGACAACAGCATCCGGAATAGAAAAATGGTTTCTGAAAAGCTGTACATACAAAAATGTAGCCGGCGATGTGATAAAGACCAATCAGATGGCAAAACAGGGTGATACGTATGTATGGGAGTGGTATTTGTATGATCTTCCGGAACAGGGAAAAATAACGCATGCGAACGGCGTAGATTTTTTCCAGTTTACCTTTGCAGGTGAATGCCTTGTGGATATCTCGCTGAAACAAACAGACGAAGATGTTCTTGTAGAGCTTCACCAGCACCGTATCCCTACGGATGAGAATGCTAAATTCGATATCCGCATTGGTTGCCTGGAAGGTTGGACATTTTATCTTACTAACCTGAAATCCGTTTATGAAAATGGTTACGATCTGCGAAACAGGAAACCGGAATTAAAAGGGCTTAACAATTGATCTGACACAGAACTTAGAAATTATAAAAATAAAAAACTATGGCAGCACCAGCTAAAAACCCGTTCACCTGGGTGGAAATTTATGTAGATGATATGAGCCGTGCTCAGAAATTTTACGAAACCATATTAGACATTGAAATGGCTGCACTTCCTATGCCCGAAGGGATGGATAGCGGCATGCAGATGGTAAGTTTCCCATTCTCTGAAGATGGAAGAAACATTAGCGGGGCATTGGTCAAAATGGAGCAGATGAAACCCGGTACAGGCGGAACGCTGGTATATTTTGCCTGTGATGATTGTGCGGTAGAAGAAAGCCGTATTGAAGCAGCAGGAGGCAAAGTTTGTCAGCCTAAAATGCCGATCGGTGATTATGGATTTTGTGCTATCGTAATGGATACGGAAGGAAACACCATCGGGTTGCATTCGATGAAATAACCTTTTCAAAAGGCAATACTATATCTCAGCAAATGAATGCAGCAGTAACGGAATATATAGCTCATGCTCCGGGCGAACAGCAGGAAATTATGAAGGCTATTCGTGCTTTAATCCACCAGCGTATAAAGAACGTTATAGAAGACTTTAAGTGGGGCAGACCTGTTTTCAGGCTTAAAAAAGATTTTGCTTACCTGCAGGCAAATAAACATTACGTTAATCTTGGTTTTTACAAAAATGTTGAAAAACTGGATGATCCTGATAAATTATTAGAAGGTACCGGAAAAAATATGCGACACCTTAAACTGAGAAATGTTTCGGACATCAATAGCAGGCTTTTATCTGATTGGTTTGCTATTGTAAGCAACGAGTAAGCATGCAATTTTTTTGCATATAACCATGAATATCGCTAAGTTTGTTCTAAGCGCCCGCCCGGGCCTTTAGCGGCTTTGTCATCACCATAACCTGCCAGAAATTTTCCATCCATTTTATTGTTCGAGTCCACGGTAAGTCCACGGTAAGTCCACAGTAAGTCCACGTCAGGTCCACGGTCCCTGCGATGGTATACCGGTGTTCTTTCGATGCCCTTCCGGGTTGCTTTCGGAAAGGCAACGCGACCATCGGGATGCGTTCGATGAAATAACCCTTCTCAAAAAACCAATGCTATACCTTAACAAATGAATATAGCCATAACCGAATATATAGACTATGCTCCGGGAGAACAGCAGGAAATTATACTGAATATTCAAATAGCGCTGTCTAATCGCCCTAAATAGACGCTATTGGCGATCTGTTTTCGATCCCAAGAGATGAAGCTTACATATACATCGATCATTTTGCCGGCAAACGACGGATTAAATTTGAACGTACATCTTTTTGCCGTCCGGTTTACACCGCCGGTAAAACCGTCTGTTCTTTTCAGCTCCCGCACATATAGCAACAACATCAGCTGGTCGTTATATGCTGCACCCGGCATTTGAGGGTTATCCCAGGTAAGTTCAATGCTGCCGTTGGTTATGGCCGCTTTCATGTTCGTGACCATCGGTAAGGTACCTTTGCTGAAAAGAAATTTCCCATACTCCACACGAAGGTCGGGATGCACGCCTGATATTGCCGTATGATAGTTTTCCCTGAATGCTGCACTGATTTCGGTGCGGTTTTCGGCCTCATTCTTAAAGCCTGTATTAATGTAGTTGTGGAAAGGAACCAGAAAATTATTCAGAAACCGCATCTTTTCCTGCGTAGCGATCTGTCCGGCACTGCGCTTTTTCGTTATTTGCGGAACAGCCCTGATATAGGCGATGTTTTTCCATGTTCCGCCGATAACCGGTCCCAGTTTTCCGGATAAGGGACCTAAAATTCCATTTTTGATCTTTGCCATGTTGTTGTCTTTTATGTTTATAATAAATCGTTTAAACCATCGTAGTCTATTCCATCTTTGCCTGTTTCAGCCTTAAACAGATCTTTTCAGACGGGGGGTCTGACAGAGTCTGAGGAAAGTCTGACAAGACTCTGAGGATATCCTGTTTTGCATTAAGCCCCATAGGTTCGATAAAACACTTTGGTATACAGGAAGCAAGGTTAAGAAACGGGATGATATTATGGCAGTTCCGGGGGTTCGGTAATTTGACAGGACCCCTGTGTTTTTAATGCTGTGAATGCAGTTTTTTAGCTTATTTTTTTTTGTATTTTTAGAGATGCTTTCTTCCGGCATGTAAAATTTAAACAGATGAAGCAAAAAGCAATTTATCCGCTGGCCTTCACCATCCTGACAGGCCTGGCCGTTATCCTGAACAGCTGCACACAAAAAACAGGAATCTCAACAGCCGAATATTTTAACTATGGCGATTCACTGGAAACGGCCGGTGTAAAAATGATCCCCATCAAAACCCCGGCGGGCGATTTTAAGGTATGGACGAAGCGGTTTGGTAATAATCCTAAAATAAAGATCTTATTGCTGCATGGCGGGCCGGCCATGACACATGAGTATATGGAATGTTTTGAGACCTTTTTCCAGCGGGAAGGTTTTGAATTTTATGAGTATGACCAGCTTGGTTCTTATTACAGCGATCAGCCAAAAGATAATAGCCTTTGGACGATCGAACGTTTTGTCGACGAGGTAGAGCAGGTGCGGCAGGCTATTCATGCCGACAGCTCGAATTTTTATATCATCGGAAACTCCTGGGGTGGTATTCTGGCCATGGAATACGCATTAAAATATCAGCAGCACCTGAAAGGGATGGTTGTGGCCAACATGATGGCCAGTGCGCCGGATTACGTGAAGTATGCTGAAGAAGTATTGTCGAAACAAATGGATCCGGAGATCCTGACCGAAATAAGAGCTATTGAAGCAAAGAAAGATTTTGCTAATCCCCGCTATTTTGAATTGCTGCTGCCGAATTATTATGCCAAACATATTTGTCGCCTGGCTGAATGGCCGGATCCGGTGAACCGGGCACTTAAACATGTGAACAACGAGGTGTATACCCTGATGCAGGGGCCAAGTGAATTGGGAATGACGAAAGATGCACGGTTAGCGAACTGGGATATTAAAGCCCGGCTGAAAGAAATTGCCAGACCTGCCTTGATGGTGGGCGCGAAATACGATACGATGGATCCGAAAGCCATGGAGGCGCAAAGTAAACAGGTGCAAAAAGGTCGTTATCTTTATTGCCCTGATGGCAGTCACTTAGCGATGTGGGACGACCAGAACGTGTTTATGGATGGTGTGATCCGTTTTATTAAGGATGTGGATGCAGGCGATTTTATGAAATAATTAAAAAATTGATAAATGGATAGAAAACAGCATTGGGAGAATGTTTACCAAACCAAACAATTGAATGAAGTGAGCTGGTATCAGACAATACCTGAAACGTCACTTCATTTTTTTGAGGAATTAGAGGTGCCGGTAACTGCAAAAATTATCGATATTGGCGGTGGTGATAGCCTGTTGGTTGATCATTTACTGGCTAAAGGTTATCAGAATATTACCGTTCTTGATATTTCGCAGACTGCTATCGAAAAAGCAAAGCAGCGGCTGGGTGATAAGTCAAAAAATGTAAAATGGATTGTTGCAGATGCATCAGCATTTAAACCAGTAGAAAAATACGATTTCTGGCATGATCGTGCCGCATTTCATTTTTTAACGGATGAACAGGAAATTTCCCGCTATCTGGATACGGCAATGCATTATATAAACCCGGCAGGTATCTTGTTAATTGGGACTTTTTCAGAGCAAGGCCCTAAGAAATGTAGTGGTATTGAGATCAAACAATATTCAGAAATAACAATGACTGATCGGTTAAAGGATTTTTTTGAGAAGATAAAGTGTATTACTGTCGATCATAAAACGCCATTTAACACTATTCAGAATTTCATTTTCTGCAGCTTTAAGAAAAGTGTAAACGCGATATAACAATGCAATATGATGAATATCCTGTAAGCGAACCCTTATCCCGCTATGTTCAGACCATTTGGGCAATGCAATCGGAAAACGATGAGGATATATACCCGCGTTCATTGATCATGCCTGATGGTATTGTAGAGATCATTTTCCATTACGAAACTCCATTTTATACCTGGCAACGCAATACATCTTTTTCACAGCCTGAAAATTTTGCGGTTTCTATGATGCGGCAATATATTGAAATCGGATCATCCGGAAAAGCCGGTTTTATTTCGGTCCGTTTTTTCCCATGGGGTGCCTATCATTTCTTTAACGTTCCTGTTCAAACCTTTTTAGATCAGACCATTGATGCTCAGGAATTATGGGGTAATTGTTCAGGAAAGATAATTACGGAATTGAAAAGTCTGACAACTATTAATGACCGGTTTAAAGCAGTAGAATGGTTTTTACTTGAAAAATTAGATCTATATCAAAAATCGGAAACACAAACAGACCATGCTATCAAACGGATAAGAGAAACAAAAGGAGTCCTGAGCATGGAAGAAATTTATGCTGATACGGGCTTTTCGAAAAAGCAGCTGGAACGGAAATTTCTGGCCACAGTAGGTGTTACTCCAAAAGTATTTTCGCGCATTACCCGTTTTTTGAACATCTGCCGGAATCTTAAAGCACAAAAGAATAAAACGCTTACCCAACTCACATATGAATGCGGCTTTTATGACCAGGCGCATTTCATTAAAGAGTTCAAAGCTTTTTCGGGATTCACACCAACGGCATTTTTCGAAAAAGAAAGAATTTATTTTTCAGAGATCTGACAGTCTCTTTTTTACAATTTCAGAAGCTTTGCTACGAATAGCTTTGCAAGAAACAAACAAATATGGAGAAATTGATCAAAATGGTTCAAGAGAATCATAATGAAATAATAGGGATTGTTCAGGAAACACCCAATTGGCAACTGGCATATAAGCGTTTTGACGCCCTATATAAACGTATGAGCAATGCCGCAGATCAGATTTGGGGTGAAATCCATTTCAATACATTTAAAGAAATTTATTTTGTCCAACGGGATAAGGATAAAGGAATGAGCAATATTATAACACGAACTGTAAATGCTATGCCCAATGATCTGAAAAATACCACTAAAATCATGTTTCTGCAGATTGCAGAAGTTTGTAGTTTATTCAATGCTTCTCATAAAGTAAACTTTGACGCTGCTGAACTCCCCGAAAATTTTGAAGCCATACCCATGATACCAACCAAGGCCAAAGGTTTTTTTACCTATGCATCACCAACACCCTGTATCTACAGGAAAACCAGCCTGACATTCGATTATTGGGTGCCGAAATTCATCGAATGGACCAACGAGATAAGGATGAAAAACCTGAAAGAATGGACAGGAGATCACATTCTGGAACATGAGAACTGCACCGACTTCATGCGCATTTGCCTGCTATTTTGTCGGATACGGAAAATAATCCACCGTTTGCTAAAGCCGAAGATCGCGAGGCCATGTTAAAAGCAATGGACGAAGTGTTGGGATGGATAAAAAAATCTGCAAAACGTGAAGATATAAAAGGGAATAACGAGAAAATAATTTTAGGGTTAAAGCGGCTACATCAGCAAACAGGAGTCGATATCCCGGTTGAAGCATGGGTTAGAATACAACAGACTACATTTTTCAAAGATCATATCTTAAAAAAATAAGGAAGCCTGTAATTGTAAAATGAATTTTATCCCGTTATTAATAATTTATTTTTATATTTAGATAAACTGATTTGTATGAACCGTTCATATTAAAATAATTATTACGCTATATGTTTAATGATTATTTTAATATGGAAAGGAACATCAGGCCATTAAAAACAAAAATTATAAACGGATGAAAAAAATAGTTCTATTCCTTCTGTTATCAGGTCTTTCGCCTGTGGTATTCGCGCAAAAATTAAATCCGGTCATAAAAGACGGTACGACCATGAATGCCAATGTATTCGTCCAGGGGCAGGCCTATCCGTTAACGTTAACGATAAAATCGGTCAAAGCACCGGTAAGCCTGGTCTGGTCAGTAGAGGGCTATGGCGATGGTGAATTTGTAATGAACGAAAAAGCACTGGAAAGCGGTACGGTCTTCTTTCTGAATCAGCCTGATCTGGGCACTACAAAATTAGGTGATTCAGAAACCTATGGATTGATCTCGAAAAAAGCATTTAAATCCTTAACAGATAATAAGACCTTTACTTACAACAAAATAAAGTTCAACCTTAAGGCATCTGACCCCAATCCGGTCATGATCGGCGGAAAAGAAGTGGATGCTTTCCGGGTAAGCAGCGAAGATAATAAGCTGGAACTCTGGATACTGAATAATCCTGATTTTCCGTTTATCCTGCAAACAGCGGGGATGCCGTTTGATACGGCAGTGCTCGATATTAAATAGAAAAATTAAGCCCGGAAGGGCTTTTTTCATTTGGAAGCTGTATTTTTACCTTATGATGGAAACGAGAAAAAAAGAAATATTCGACAGCATAGCCCAACGTTTGCAAATAGAAGGCTTTAATGTGGTTAACCGCGATGAGAGCCGGCCATGGGGCGGCTTTTTTGTACTGGATGAGGCACAGGCACAGCAATTTGCAGATACTTATTTTGACGGTCTGGATATTGAAAGCTTAAAGATAGGCGGTAAATTAAGCCCAAAAATATTAATTGTAGCACCGCATACCCGCCTTTCTTGGCAATATCATCACCGGCGGGCAGAGATCTGGCAGGTGGTGAGCGGCATTGTAGGTATTAAAACCAGCACTACCGATGAAGAAGGCGAACTGAAAGAATATCGCCCTACCGAACAGATCAAGCTGCAGCAGGGTGAACGCCACCGGCTTATCGGGTTAGACGACTGGGGTGTAGTGGCCGAGATCTGGCAGCATACCGATGCGGCTAACCCTTCAGATGAAAATGATATTGTTCGTGTACAGGATGATTTTGGAAGATAAAGCACTTATGAAATTAAAGAATACTGCTTTTATTGCATTTTTCCTGAGTTTTGCTTTCGCTGTAAATGCACAGCAAAAGAAACCTGCTGATCGTAACCAATTGGATGGCCCATATGTGTGGTACACTGCTGATAGCCTGGTCGTCGCGACGGTAAGCCATGAAGAAGCAGGCGCTAAAGCTGTTCAGCGGGCATATGCATTAAAGGACAAACCGAAACAGCTACTTGAAGTTAAATTCTCCGATCATCCTGAAAAGAACTTTAATGTAAGGTTAAAGCCACAGTTGGAAACAGAACCTTCCGTATGGCCGCAACCTGAAAAAATATTGTTCCTGTCGGATATAGAAGGGGAATTTGATGCGCTCCGGAGTCTGCTGCTGGCTAATGGTGTGATCTCTGCTACCTATGAGTGGACATTTGGCAAAGGGCACCTGGTGATCTGCGGTGACCTGTTCGACCGCGGCAAAGATGTGCCGGCCGTATTATGGCTGCTCTATAAACTGGAACAGGAGGCGAAAAGCAAAGGCGGCTATGTGCATACGATTTTAGGTAATCATGATATTATGAACCTGGCCGGTAACTTCAAATATGTGGACTCTAAATATCTGAAAAGCGCCGAGGCGCTTGGCCGCGGGTATCTGCACTTATACAATGAGCAGACGGAATTAGGCCGTTGGCTGCGCACGAAGAACCTGGTCGAAAAAATTGGCGACAACCTTTGCCTGCATGGCGGGGTATCAGCGCAGATCAATGCGCTGGGCTTAAATGTTGAACAGCTGAATACCATTTCAAGACCCTATATCGGCTGGCAAAATCTCAAAAATACGGTGACCGACAGTACGGTACTGAAGATCTTTAACAGTACCGATGGTTTGTTCTGGAACCGCGATTATTTTAAAGAACCGGCTGTGGATGAAGCCGTGATCGATAAAACTTTAGCTATTCATCAGGTAAAACGAATCATTGTAGGGCATACGATCATCAAATCGAATGTAGGTTTTTATTTTCATCATAAGGTGCTGGGCATTGATGTGAATCAACATGCCGGCGACCACCAGGGTGCTTTATACGAGAATAAAAAGTGGTATAAAATCAACCTGACAGGGCAGAAAATCGAGTTGTAGCAATGACGCAAAGTCCCGTAACAGGCAACCCACCACACACAACTTTTTTCTATGCACTTGCTTTCCGGCGCTGATCAGGCCGGCGACGGCGATGTGGCCTTCTTTTCCCGCTTAAACTCGCATTGTCTTCTTTTGGGCGGTTGTTTTTATGGCGATCGGCTTTAGGCGCTGCCGGTTTTGCCGGAGCCGTATGCAGGTTGCCCGGACTGAATGCAAAGGGATGATCGGTATTCACCGGGATCTTTAAGCCAATCAGTTTCTCAATATCTTTAAAATACGCTACTTCTTCCTGGTCGCAGAACGAATAGGCGACGCCACTCAATCCGGCACGCCCGGTCCGACCGATCCGGTGTACATAGGTTTCCGGAATGTTAGGGAGTTCATAATTGATCACATGGGCCAGCTCATCCACATCAATACCCCGCGCTGCGATATCGGTAGCCACTAACACCCGTGTTTGCCGTGATTTGAAATTGGTTAAGGCCCGCTGCCGTGCATTTTGCGATTTGTTGCCATGAATAGCTTCGGCACGGATACCGGCTTTGGCCAGGTCTTTCACCACTTTATCGGCACCGTGTTTGGTACGGGTGAATACCAGGACGGTTTCAATTGTTTTATCGGCCAGCAGGTGGATAAGAAGTTTCTTTTTGTCGGGCTTTTCGACAAAGAAAATGGTTTGCTGTATCTTTTCGGCTGTGGACGAAACCGGGTTAACTTCCACTTTTACCGGGTTGCTTAAAATCTGGTTGGCTAACTTCTGGATCTCATCCGGCATGGTTGCCGAGAAAAATAAGGTTTGCCGTTGCTCAGGCAGTTTGGTAATTACCTTTCGTACATCGTGAATAAAGCCCATATCGAGCATACGATCGGCCTCGTCCAGTACAAAGAACTCCAGGTGATTAAGATGGATAAAGCCCTGCGCCATAAGGTCTAACAGACGTCCGGGCGTGGCAATGAGGATATCCACTCCGCGTTGCAGGGCATCGGTTTGTGGTTTCTGACCCACACCGCCAAAAATAACGGCACAACGTAAAGGTAAATGACGGCCATAAGCGCGGTAGCTTTCTTCGATCTGTATGGCCAGCTCACGTGTAGGGGTCAGGATCAATGCGCGAATGGGCCGGTAGCCTTTGGTATTGGCATGAGGCTGATAAAGCAATTGAAGGGTTGGAATAGCAAACGCGGCCGTTTTACCGGTTCCGGTTTGTGCGCATCCTAAAAGATCGCGATTTTGTAAGATCAGTGGAATGGCTTGTTCCTGTATAGGCGTAGGATGTGTATAACCCTCGTTTTCAAGCGCCTTTAAAATCGGCGCAATAAGATTTAATGCTGAAAATGTCAACGTATATTGTTTTAAGTAAATAATGGTGAAGAAGCCAGCACAATCGTTGCGGAAAGACTAACTTACGATTGCTTTAGAACATAAAGAAATTCGACTTCGGCAGCAAAGATAAGAAAAAATCACGATAAATTCGATTTACAATTGATCAAGCGCCTGCTCCAGGTCGGCAATAAGGTAAGAAGCCTCTTCCAACCCGACATAAATCCGGATCAGGTTATGCCGCAGGTTAGTGGCATCATAGGCCGAAACGCTTAAACCGGCGCAGGCCGGAATGACCAGGCTTTCATAGCCTCCCCAGGATACCGCCATAAGGATGTGCTTAAGGCTGTTGCAAAATAATTCTATTTTTTCGAGCGAGCTATCCTTTAAGGTAATGCTGAACAATCCGCCGCATTTTTTCATTTGTTTGCGTGCCAGCAGCAGGTCTTTATTGTCTTCGCTGAAGGGGTGGAGTACCCGGGCTACTTTAGGATGCTGGTTTAACCAGCTGATCACCTGATCGGCGGTAGCACTGATCTTTTCCAGCCGTACGTCCAGGGTGCGTAGTCCCCTGAGCAGAAGCCACGCATTTTGCGGCGCCAGTGAAGCGCCTATATTCAGGTATTCATGATTAAAGATCTTTTCTAATAACGACTTTCGTCCTGTTAATACGCCCGCTACCACATCACTATGGCCGCCAAGGTATTTGGTGGCCGATTGGGCGACCAGGTCAATCCCATAGGCAATGGGTTGCTGATACAGTGGTGAGCAATAGCTGTTATCGATCATGGTTAAAATATCATGTTGCCGTGCAAGCGCTGATATCGCCGCCAGGTCCTGTACTTCAAAGCTGAAGGTATTGGGCGATTCGAGATAAATAAGGCGTGTTTTCGGGGTAATAGCCCGCTGCAGAGCCTCCAGGTCGGTGCCATCCACAAAAGTAGTACGGATGCCAAAACGGGGTAAAAAATCATTAAATAGTTTAATCGTCCAGCTATACGGATTTTCCACACAAATCACTTCATCGCCATGCTGCAATAATGCCAGGACGGGAACGGTGATCGCTGCAATGCCACTGCTGAATACCAGCGCATCTTCGGCACCATCCAATGCCGCCAGTTTTTTGCGTAAAATATCGATGGTCGGGTTAAATCCGCGGGAATAAAGGTTCCCCTGATATTCATCAGCCAGCGCTGCCCTGAAATCAGCCACCGTATTAAATTTAAAATTACTGGTCTGAAGGATGGGAGGGGCGATCGCATTAAAATAATGTTCACGTGTTTCGCCCAGCTCGTTCAGAATATAGGATAATTCGTCCATTAGTTGGCCGTTTTGTTTCTGTTAAGGAATTTCTGAATAAAGTAAATAGCCACGAAAACCAGAAAAATGCCGATGCCGTTTAGCGCTGCCGGCGGATCGTCGGTATAGATGCTGATCGTGACGAACAGGTAGGCCGCGATAAAAATGACCGGCATGAGCGGGTAAAGTTTCATGGTGTAGATCGTATTTTTATCCAGGTGCGCCGTGCTTTTACGCAGATAAAAGATGGCGGCGGCTGAGAATATCATGCCCACACTGTCCAGGAAGATCGTGTAGTTTAAGATCTTATCGAATGTTTTGGCATAGAAAAGCGTAAAGATCGCAATGATGGTAAAGAGAGTCAGGCTCACGATCATTACATCATGTTTCTTTGTTTTACGGGTAAATATGGCGGGTAAGGCACCCTCTTCGCCCATGGCATACATAGCCCGCGGATTGCTGAGGAGGTTTACATTCACGTAGCCCAGTACCGAAAGGAAGATCAGCACCGAGAGCAGGGTAAAGCCTACAGGGCCGAAAATATGACCGGCAAGAATGGCCGCAATGCTTTCGGCTGTTTTAAGCTGTTCAAAACCGATCACATGTACATAGGCATAATTAATGGCCATGTAAAGGGTAATGATGATGGCCAGACCTAAGATGATAGAGCGGGGGATTACCCGTTTGGCTTCTTTGGCCTCGCCGCCAAAATTAATGGTTTGCTGATAACCACCAAAGCTGAATGATACGGCGATCAGGCATAAGCCCAATGCCTTTCCATAGTCGCTCCAGCTGGCGGGGCCGCCTGATGTGGTTTTAAATATAGCCGGCACGGCATCCGGTTGCCCGCCAAAGAAAACGGCACAGATCAGCGTGACCACCATGGCGATCTTGATCAGCGTCAGGATATTTTGTGTTTTAGAACTGGTTTTCAGTCCTAATAAATTAATGGCATAAAAAAAGAGGATGCTGATACCGGCAATTAAAATACGTGATTCATTGGTTTGCATGGCCGGTTCGAAGATCACCTTGTTGAGGTATTCGGCGCCGATGAGCGATACGCCGGCTACCGATGCCGCATTCGAAACTACGATAATGCAGTTAATAGCAAAGGCAATGGAGGGATGATAACAGACCGAGAATATTTTATAATAGCCACCGGTAACGGGATACCGTGATCCGATCTCGGCATAGGTGAGCGCTCCGCAAAGCGCTACAAAACCGCCCACGATCCAGGCGAGGAAAAAAAGTTCGGGGATCTGGGCTTTTGCGGCCACATTGACCGGTGTTCGGAATATCCCCATGCCAATCACGAGGCTGACAACGATCATCGACAGATCGAAAAGGGAGAGCTGTTTCTTTTCCTGCATAGCGGGTTTAAATTTGTTTTTGAAGATAGGATTTTATTTTAAAATTGTGGAAACTTTATCATGGATATGCTTTCAGATTAAATTAAATTTGTAAACAGATCCCTTTCAAGGAAGTATTATGGCAGAACCTATTTATAACGACGACAGCATACGGTCGCTGGACTGGAAAGAACATATCCGGCTTCGTCCGGGGATGTATATTGGTAAGCTGGGCGACGGCTCCGCACAGGACGACGGCATTTATGTGCTGCTCAAAGAAATTGTCGATAATTCGATTGACGAGTTTGTGATGGGGTCGGGGAAAACCATTGATATTAGCGTTTCTGATCAGAAAGTAAATGTGCGCGATTATGGCCGGGGTATTCCGTTAGGTAAGGTAATTGATTGTGTATCGAAAATTAATACCGGCGGAAAGTATGACAGCAGTGCCTTTCAGAAATCGGTGGGTTTAAATGGTGTGGGTACCAAGGCCGTGAATGCCTTGTCGACCAGCTTTACCGTACAGTCGTACCGCGATGGAAAAACGAAAAAAGTAGAGTTTTCAAAAGGCGTGATCCAGCAGGACTATCCGGTGATCGATACGACCCAGCGAAACGGAACGGCGATTACCTTTTATCCGGACGAGAGTATTTTCAGGAACTATCATTTTATTCCTGATTTTGTAGAGAGCATGATCTGGAACTATGTGTACCTGAATACGGGTTTAACCATTAATTACAACGGCGAGAAATATTTTTCGGAGCGGGGCTTATATGACCTGCTCTCCAAAAAGAACAAGCCCGAAGAGCTGCGTTATCCGATCATCCATATGCGCGGGCAGGATATCGAAATTGCCATGACCCACGGGCAGCAGTATGGCGAAGATTATCATTCGTTTGTGAACGGGCAGCATACCACACAGGGCGGAACGCACCAGGCGGCTTTCAGGGAAGCCGTAGTGAAGACCGTCCGCGAATTTTATAAGAAAGAGTTTGATGCTTCCGACGTGCGGGCCTCTATCATTGCGGCCATTTCGGTAAGGGTACAGGAGCCGGTTTTTGAATCGCAGACTAAAACCAAGCTGGGTTCGCAGAATATGGGACCTGACGGACCGTCGGTACGTACGTTTATTATGGATTTTGTGAAGAAGGAGCTCGACGATTACCTGCATAAGCAACCGGATGTGGCTGAAGCCCTGCTGAAGCGTATCATCCAGTCGGAGCGTGAACGGAAAGACATTGCCGGCATTAAAAAGCTGGCGAACGACCGGGCCAAAAAGGCTTCTTTACATAACCGAAAGCTACGCGACTGTAAAGTGCATTTTAACAGTCACCATGACCGCCGCTATGAAACGACCCTCTTTATTACCGAAGGCGATTCGGCTTCCGGATCGATCACCAAATCGAGAGATGTAGATACCCAGGCCGTATTCAGCCTGAAAGGTAAACCATTGAATTGTTATGAGCTTACCAAAAAAGTGGTGTATGAAAATGAAGAGTTTAACCTGCTGCAGCACGCTTTAAATATTGAAGATGGTCTGGATGGTCTGCATTATAACAATATCGTGATCGCCACCGACGCCGATGTAGACGGGATGCACATCCGTTTGCTGATGATGACCTTCTTCCTGCAGTTCTTCCCCGACCTGGTCCGGGCAGGGCATGTTTATATCCTGCAAACGCCGCTGTTCCGGGTGCGTAACAAGAAAACCACCATTTACTGCTACAGCGAAGAGGAAAAGAGAGATGCCGTTTCCAGGTTAGGCGGAAAACCTGAAATCACCCGCTTTAAAGGTTTAGGCGAAATTTCACCTGAAGAGTTTGGCTTATTTATCGGTAAAGATATCCGCCTCGATCCGGTGATCCTGAAAGAGCAGACCATTAAAAAGTTGCTGGAATATTATATGGGTAAAAACACACCCGAACGCCAGCAACATATCATCAAAAACCTGCGCATTGAAAAAGATGACCTTAAAGACGTGGAGGAGTTGCTGAAAGACAGCCCTGAAGCCGATGAGGGGCTTGAAGTAGCTTAGGTCTTATTCGCTTCGGATACATCCGTTGTGTTTTCCGGATGTTGAGGCGGTAATACATCTACCTTGTTTTCGACCACGATCGTTTTAAGATGAACGGCATATTTTGAAGGAGTAATGCCGGTATCAAACTTTTCGGCATAAGCCTGTGTAAATTCAGCACCGAAATACAGGATAATGGCCGTATAATAGATCCACAGCAGGATCACAATAATGGAACTGGCCGCACCGAAGGCAGAACCGGGATTACCCTTTTCAATGTAAATCCCGATGGCGTATTTACCCAGGCTAAATAATAATGCGGTAAAGAGAGCACCTACCAGTGCCGGTTTCCATTTAATATGCACATCAGGTAATACCTTAAAAATAATGGCAAATATGCAGGTTACGACCGCCAGGGTAAGCACATTCGTGACGACGAGCATAAAAAATTCCGAAACCTGGCCTACGCCTATCTTCGACGCATAGGTTTCCAGCTTTCCGCCAATGCCCATCACCATGCTGTTCACAATTAACGATACCAGTAATAAAAAACCAAGAGAGGCAATTAAGGAAAAGGAAAGCAGCCGGTTAACGATCAGTTTTTTCCAGCCTTTTTTGGGAACGGCTTTCACTTTCCAGATCAGGTTAATGCTGTCCTGGATCTCGATAAAGATAGCGGTTGAGCCAATTACCAGTGTGGCAATACCCACAATTAAACCCCAGGTGCTCTTTCCCGACAAATTGGCGTTGTTCACAAAGCCATGCAGCTGGTTGGCGGCATCTGTGCCGATCATTTCGCTGATCTCTCCGAAAAGCTTGGTGTTCGGATCCATATTATCGCCCAAAAAAAGGCTGGCAGCCGAGATCACAATGATAATTAAAGGGGTAAGCGAAAACAGGGTATAATAGGCTAAGGCGGCACTCAATTTGGTGGCCCGGTCTTCCATAAAACCTTTACCGGCAGCGATAAACAGATGGTAAACATGTATACCGAACATCTTTATTTTTTGCGAAGTGTTTTTTATCATGATCGTGCAATTTAGGGAAGGTATTAGAACGGATAGCCAATGCCTATATTTAACACCAGGTTATCTTTTCTCCAGTTTTTACTTCCGAAGCGAATATCGTCGATGACCCAGCGTTGCCCTTCGGGAAGAAAAGGCTTCCGTAACGGGAAGGCTCCGTCAAGACGGATCACAAAGATCGTCGCATCTATACGTATACCTACGCCGGTACCCACGGCCATCTCATCTAAGAATTTATTGAATTTAAAACCTGAACCCGGGCGCTGATCTTCTTTTCGCAGCCAGATATTTCCGGCATCTACAAAGGCCGCTCCATGAAGAAAACCACTGATCTTAAACCTTAGCTCACTATTGAGCATGAATTTGATGTCGCCGCCCTGATCGGCAAAAGCCTGGTTAGGCGGTACCTGGTAGCTGCCCGGTCCTAATGAACGTGCACGGAAGGCACGGATATCGTTACTGCCGCCGGCAAAAAACTGCCGTACAAAAGGAAGTGAAGTACTGTTTCCATAGGCATAACCATATCCCGTGTTCAGTCGGTTTGCCCAGGTCAGGCCGGAATTTATTTTATGGTAGTTTCGAAGGTCGGCTTCGAAGCGTACGAACTGGGTAACCGGAATGCCGAAAAGCACACGTTTGCCGGCCGCATCTTTATTTACAAATAAACCGGCTACATTGCCTGCTGTTTCTGCGCTTCCATAAAAATAGGTTTGGTTACGCCGGCTGGCCTCCATCTGGTTCGTATAGGTGAAATTATAATTGCTTCCGATGATGAACTGCTCCTGGAGTGTATTTTCGAGCCCGGGATTGCTGAGGTATAATTGGGCAAGATGTGCCGAATCGCGCTTGGTTGGCCTGACCAGGTTCACGGAGAATGGATTTAGATTATGCTCTTTGCGCAAACTTTCTTTCCAGTTATAGCCGATCTCCGTTTTAAAAGAGTTTAATTTATAGGTGGTATCGCGGCTGAGCAGCTGATAAGAAAGTGAGATAATCGTTTTAGGGATAAATGCCGTGGTACTTTTCGGCTTATAGAAAGGTACCAGGAACCGGGGAAAAGTGAGCTTGCCTTCGGTGGTAAACGAATACGAATGGACACCCCGTGTCTGGCCGCTATACTGGGTTTCGAAACCGCCGCTGGCGCTTACACTTAAAATTTCGGCACCCCTGAACAGGTTGCGGGTGGTTTGTGTGAGCTTTACCTCCGAACCTACAAAGTTACTGGATTTGTTTGTCCCGGTGACGGAAAAGGATAATGAATTCTTACGCAGCGGGGTCAGGTAAATATTCAGGTCGAGCTGGTTGTTCCGGAAACTATCAACCGGTAAGAACTCTGCCCTTACATCCTGGAAAGCACCAATGTTAACCATCCGGTTAAGCGACAGGTTATGATCTTTACGGTTATAGTACTCTCCTTTTTTAAAGAACACCAGCCGGTCGAATATCCCCGCTTTAAACGTATTCCGGTTATCAAAAATGTTAAAATCACCATAAACCTGGGGTTCGAGCTGCCTTAAAAGACTGTCGCGCCTCAATGTATAACTCGGATAAATGTTAATGGATCGAATGGTGTACGGTTTTAATGCCGCGTCAGGTGTCGTGTTTTTTACCCTTAAACGTACATTGACCAGGTGCCGGCCAATCGTACTGTCGACCTGCAGGATAAGATAATCGGGGTTAAAATAGAAATATCCCTTTTCTTTCAAGTCGTTATCCACACGGATACGTTCATTTTTATAGGTATCGAGGTCGTAAAAATCGCCTGTTTTTAATAAGGTGTTTTCACGGGTTTCGTTAATTTGTCGTGTAATGAGGCTGGTATCTTCCGGAAAACTGATCTCGTTCATGCGGTAACGACTGCCTGTTTGTACGGTATAGATGGCTTTCCCTTTTTTGCTGCGGGCTACCGTATCGCCGGTCACTTCGGCCTGTAAATAGCCTTCGCTGATCAGGTAGCTTTTTAATACGGCGTTGTTATACTTCAGGTTTACGCTGCTGAGCAGTACAGGGGCTTCACCCACCTTATTTTTAAGCCAGTTACCCAATCCGCGGGGTTTTACCGTATCAGGAGCAAGGTTATAGAGCAGTAATTTCCATTTAATACCCAGAAATGATTTATTGGGCCGCGGCCGTGTTTTGGCCGCAAGCGTTTTTCTGATGTCTTTCTGATCGTCGATGCGTCCGGATGAATCGGGATTGATCTTTACTTCGGCACCGAGATATAACTTCTGCCCGGGCTTGAGCTTTCTCGTGGTGCTGCAGGCAGCAACCAGCAGGCAGGCGATGCACAAAAAGAAAATATGAATCTGCTTTTTCATGGGTTTGCTGTTTTTTGGTTGTTTCTGCCCCGGTTTGACCGTTTCTGGAAAATTTCCCTGAATTTATTATAATCGACCACTAATGTAAAGCCTAAGCCTGTTTCGATCACCTGTCCGTCAATCACCATATCGTTCTGGTTGCGGCGATAGGCCCTGAGACGGTAGCGTCCGTCTTTCGACAGGGCATATTCCACATTGACATTCCCGGCAATATTGGTCGAATTTTGTCCCGGTGTTTTAGGACCTTCCAGGCCGAATGAACTTCCTACGGTCACCACCAGGCGGTCGTTCAGCAATTTTTTAGACAAGCCTACTTCCAGATCGGTCTTTTGTTCCAATGCCCCGGTAGAGTAATCTTCGGATGAGTTCACATCAAAATTAAGCTCAACACCCTGGATCAGGTCGGATGCCAGGTTATTTAACTGCTCGGTGAGCAATTTACTTACGCTTGAACGCGCCAGGGTAGACACACCGCCACCGCCACCGGCAAGACTCTGGAAAGGGTTGTTAGCGATAAAGCGATTAAGTGCAAGCAGGGCGAACACCTGTTTATTGAGCTCGTTCTCATCGCGGTTCACTTTTTGCAATTGCGTATAAACCGTTCCCTGTAAGGCTCCTCTTTCATTTTCAGGCAGGTCGATCTTAAATGATATCGTAGGTTTTAACAGTTCATCTTTCATATACAGGTAAACCTGGAAAGGTAATTTTGTTTTGGCCTGTACATTTTCGGGTTCATTGATCAGATCGATCGGTGCGGCATTGACTTCATACATGGCTGAAAGATTAACGTTGGCAGCGGTAGGTTCGCCAGTCCAGATGATCGTACTGCCTTTTACCAGCCGGAATTCTTTTTTACCCAGGGGGCCTACCGACAGGTTATAGCTGCCGTCGGTGATCTCATAGCGGCCCGTCATGCTGATCTTGCCACTCGCATCGATCGTGGCAATCAGGTTAGCTTCGCCTTTTACATTTAAGGCATCGCCATTGGCCGGGTCGACCACCACGTTCAGCTCGGCTTCGGGATCAATTTGAATGTCGGCCGTCAGGTTTAGCCCCTGAAGCGGCGTTTTACTAATGCTGTCGGCCTGTAAGGCTTTCTCACCGTTAAAAGGCGGCGCATCGGCATCAATAAACTGAACGATGCCTTCCTGTTCAATGACCGCCGGATCATTAACCGGTAACGAATAAAAGAATTTGGTTCCTTTATCTACTTTTATGTTCATATTTACGTCCGGCTGATCAAGATTGCCACGTACTTTTATGGTGCTGGTTAAATATACAGTGCCATACAGCATGTCGTTATCTTTAGCGGTAGAGTTCATGACCCTGAAATTCGTGGTACGGATATCCAGACCAAAACGGATATTTTTGAAGTCGGACGTATAGACCATGCCGCCGATCACGGCTTTTTTCCCCAACGAATCAATTAAGGTGAAGTCATCGAAAGCAATACCTTCATTGGCAAACCGGATGCGCTGGTCGGGCATGGTAAAATAAGAGTTCAGGTAGGCGATGTTAAAAGCCGCCTGGTTAAAGCGGAGTTCGCCGAGTATCTTAGGCGCGGTGAGTTCACCTTTTACCGACAGCTGGCCATTCAATGTTCCTTTTCCCTGCTTTATTTGCCCCAGGCTTACGCTTTCAATTTCACGCAGATCAATTTTTTCAATGTTCAGGCGCAGATCGAGTGCGCTTTGCGGTGCGGTATAATAATAGCCTTTGGCATTTAACGCATGGACGCCCTGTAAGCGGGCATCGATTTCAAAGGCATTTTCGGTAAAATTATTTACTTTTAAGCTAAGATCGCCTAAGTTGTCTTTACGATAACGTAATTTGCTTACGGTGAGGTCGGTTTCAAATTTAGGGTTATCGGCCAGCGATGTGATCTGTGCCGACCCGTTAATCGTGCCGCCAACCAATGTCGTGTCGGTTTCGGCAAAACGGGTCAGGGTTTCTATTTTGAAGTCTTTAAACGTGGCTCTTACCGGCGAATTAGGCGTATTGCTTACACTGTTTAGACTAAGCATCTGGCCGTCTTTGCTCAGGTTAAACTGGTATGCCAATAGACCTGATTTTCCAAACTGAATATAGTTTTCTTCCGGAATAAGCCATTTTTCGTAATCGAGTAAAATCTTAGCCGGATCAATACGGAAACGAAAATCCTGGTTCTGGGATGTAAATAATCCGCCGATGCGGTATTTATCCCTGCGCTGGCGATCGCGTAATAAAACGTCGACTGTTAATTCATTATTTGCCGCTGCACCCCCGATACGGGAGTTGAACAGGGCAATAGACGGGCTTTGCAGCGCTTTAACCGAAAGATTATAGGAGAGCCGGTTACTGTCTGTCCGGAGCACAAGACGTGTGCTGTCTACCCGGTAATCGCCATACACCACTTTCGGAATAGCCGCATTTACCCAGAGACTATCTTTTTGTGTGTCTAAAAGGCCATTAAAGGTAGAAGGACTCAGCTGGCTTAGCTGTGGTACCAGGTCTTTTAAGAAATTGGGCTGGTAAAGGGTTAATGCAAAACGAAAACGCTGATGCGGAATGTCTTTGACCTCGCCGAATGTATAATACCGGTTAAGCTGGTTGATAAAGGCCTGACCTACCTGGCTGAGCTGATACTTTCCGTCAATACGGGCCTGAAGCAGCTCTGAATGCAGGGTGAGCGTATTGTTCGTAGCCGTAGAAGCAGCCTGTAAGCGGATGGTATCCACATTAAACCGTTTTCCGTCTTTTACCACCTGCAGGCCGGTAGCAAAAATATTTCCATTCAGGTAATCGATATCAGCCGTGGCCAGATCGGCGTTTATTTTTCCGGCAAAGACAAAAGGTGTTTCGCTGAAATGAAGTTCTTGCAGGTCTATACGCTTCAACTGAATATTTCCTTTAACGGCAGGATATTTACCATTCAGATCTGCGCTCGCCGTTAAGCTAAAATTAGCATTGCTGTCGGGCATATGGCCATTCAGGTGCAGTACCTGGCGTCGGTAAGCCCCTTTAAGTGCAAGTTGATGATAAGTATATTGATTATAGAATGCACTGCTGATCTGTAAGGTAAAACCGGCGGCCAGTGTTTTAGGATCGAGCCCCTGTCCGTTCACGCTGGCTATGGCCGAAATACGACCCAGCTTAGGCTCCTGTCGAAGCAGTTTCCCGGCATTAAAAGCCGAAAGCTGTACTTTTGCCGTATATTTCTCTTTACCTTCAGGTCCGGACATCCGGGCAGCGATGGCCGCATTTCCGAGATCGGTCTGAAGATGTAGTGCTGTGCTGAAATTCGTCATTGACCCGCTGAAGTGTCCACGGGCATTCAGGAATTGCGGTAGCTCGATCGTGGAAGGGAGGCTCTTTTTAGGGATGATGAGCTGCAGATCGGCACGTGTAAGCTGGAATTTCCGGATATCGAGACTGGCACTGGCCTTTTTCATGTCCGGAAGGCCTTTGACCGTACCGCTGATATCAATCTGTGTGCTTTTTAACCCGCTAAGCTGCAGGCGGGGAATTGAGATATTATTTAACTGTCCCGACACTTGTGCGTTAATTTTTAACTTTTCGTTACGATATGCCGGTGGGAGGGCGTCGCTAAAGAAATACAGATCCCTTACCCCGATAACACTTTGGTTAAAACTGAGGTTCAGGCTTACCTTTTCGGGGTGTTTGGTTAAGTCGCTGAGTGATGAAAAACGGAGGTTCGTATTATTCTGTATAAACGTATTCGGCGTACGCAGTATGAAATTATTCAGGCTGATTTGCTGATCCGAATAGCGCGCCGCTGCGGTGAGCTGGGTGAGTATGAAACCGCTGGTATCTTTTAACGAGCCATTCTTTACATTTGCGCTAATGCCTTTAGCATTGTATTGCAGATCGCCTGCATTCAGGTTAAAGCCGGAAATGTTCAGATGATTAAAATCTAATCCTTTTGCGGCTTTAGCGCTGAGATTATTAAACCGGAAACGATTATCGCTGAAATTAATTTTTTTAATGGCTAAGAGGAGCGGGCTTTCTTTCGTACTGTCGGCATTTTTGGTACTGGTGGTATTTTTGGCCCCGTCCGGACGGGCGGCTGCCGGTTTAAATGCAAAGTCGATTACAGAACGGTTTAACCGGGCATCATCCGCTGTATAGTGTTGCCGGGTAAGGTCCACTTTCAGGTTTTTTAAGCCCAGTTCATTCAGGTTGGCCAGCGCCCGGGTAACCGAAAGCTGGTCATCGTAACGGATGTTTACTTTATTAAAATTAAAATCAGCCACTTCGATGTAAGGCAGCCGGCCTGTTGCCTTTTTATTACTGTCAATATTATCCGCAATGTGCTCAACCAATTGGGTCAGGGGTTTATACTGTCGGTAATCCAACCCGGTGTTTTCTAACGTTAATTGCTTAATGATATAACGTTGTTCGTTAAGGTCAAACGTTTTAATCCGGCTCTTAAATTCGCCCACATATAGCTTTACTGCATTACCGGCTACATCGTCCTGGTAGCGGATACCTATATCCTGGAGCAGTATTTTGTGGACAGCAAATTTTAACGCAGACGTAGAATCCTTTTCGACCTGTTCGTCCGGTTTTTTCTGGTCGCTCATAAAGGCATCTACCAGGAATGAAAAGTTAAAAAGGGTATCGGGATGGTTACGGACGACGTTTGCCCGTATATTTTTTAGTTCAATATTATTGACTTCGACCGTGTTTTTAAGCAGCTTGAACAGGCTGATATCGGCCTTTAACTTTTCGGCAAATAAAAGGGTATCTCCTTTAAGGTCTTCGATATAAAACCGGTTAAGGACAATGTCTTTCGGGAACCCTATTTTTATACTCTCCAGGCTGATTTCCGTCTTCGTTTTCTTTTTTAAATAGGCAACGGCTTTATTTTTAACCACGTTCTGCACAGCAGGAATGTTTAATGCAATAGCAACGAGGATCAGCAATCCGAGCAGGATGCCGATGCTCCATAAGATAATTTTTAAACCTGTGCGTAAAACCTTCTTCAAGCGTAGTCGTTAATATATGAGTGGTTCAACCAAATGATATGCCAAAAAAGCAAATCATAATTTATAACAGCAAAAAGCGTTAATAGTTCTCCTAAATATAAGAAAAGCTACCCGTTGCGGCCACGTGTTTTTAGGAATAATCCGTATATTAGAAATATGAACAAAGAGAATTTTACGATAAGTTATGAGACTTTCGATACTATAAATGAACTTTCACCTGCGGAGCAGGCCTTATGTCATCAGGCCGAAGAAGCGCTGAAGTCTTCCCATTCGCCTTATTCCAAATTCAGGGTAGGCACCGCGGTGCAGCTGGCCGGTGGAGAGGTCGTATTAGGAAGTAATCAGGAAAATGTAGCCTATCCGTCAGGACTTTGTGCCGAAAGAGTGGCCTTATTCAGTATCGGAGCGGCCTATAAAGACGCCTGCATTACGACGATGGCGATTACGGCCTATACCGATCAGTTTAAAATTGAACAGCCGGTAACTTCCTGCGGCGCCTGTTTGCAGGTCATGGCCGAGTATGAGAAAAAACAGGGAAAACCGATGACCATCCTGTTTTACTGCCTGGGCGGTAAAATTATTAAAGTAAAGGGCATCAACAGCCTGCTGCCTTTCGCCTTTGTAGAAGACCGTCTCGGCAGTTGAGAAAAATGCTCCGTAATTATACTTTAAGTGCTTCTCTTACTTTTGGCGCAATTTGAGTGCCGTATATTTCGATCGATTTCATCATTTGTGCATGTGACGGACCGCCTACATCCATATGAGCCGAAAAGCGGGTTAAGCCAAATAATTCTTTCATGGCCAGAATTTTATCGACAGCTTCATTGGCATCGCCAATGATCAGGGCGCCGTTTTTACCACGGCCAAACTCGAATTGCTGGCGCTGATAAGGCGGCCACCCGCGTGAACGGCCTATCCGGTTCATTTGAGCCGAATATAGGGGATAATAATCATCCGCCACTTCCTGGCTGTCCGCTCCAAAAAAAGCATGCATATGCACACCGGTTTGAAAAGCACCCATATCATGTCCGTGTTCACGATATATCGTTTTATAGTAATCGAAAAGCGGTTTAAACTGTGCAGGGTTGCCGCCAATGATCGCAAACATGACCGGTAATCCCAACCGTCCGGCCCGTTCTACCGACTCTGGTGTACCACCCACAGCTACCCAGATATTCAGGTGGTTGTTTACGGCCCGTGGTAAGATCAGCTGGTCATGCAGTTCGGGCCTGAATTTTCCTTTCCAGCTTATCTGCGGCTCTTTATTGATCTTTAGCAACAGGTCCAGTTTCTCTTCATATAGCGCATCGTAATCCTGAAGGCTGTAGCCATATAATGGAAAGGATTCAATAAAACTGCCCCGTCCCGCCATCAGCTCGGCACGGCCATCCGAGATCAGATCGACTGTAGCAAAGCTTTGGTATAATTTGACCGGATCGGAAGAGCTTAATACGGAAACAGCGCTGCCCAATTTAATGGTTTTAGTAACCGTAGCCGCGGCGGCCAATACAATTTCAGGTGCAGAGACGGCATAATCCGGCCGGTGATGTTCACCCATGCCAAAGAAATCGAGCCCTACCTCATCCATGAGTTTAATTTCTTCGATGATCTCCTGCAGCCGTTGTCCGGCTGGCTGTATTTCGCCTTTTTCATTGATCTGCAAATCGCCGAACATGCCTATTCCTAATTCCATATGCTATTATTTTTTACAAAGCTACGGCTTATTGTCTTTTTGCGTATTGATGTAGGGTAATTTCCGCTGTTGTTTAAAACTTATCCTTAAAATTCGTCTTTCAACTGTTATATTTACGCATCCCAATTATCATTTAGCGAATGAGCGAAGAATTAGAAAATCCTTTAGACGAGAATAATCTGCCGGAAAACCCGGAACATAAACATACGGTGATCCCGATTAACGGCTTATATGAAAACTGGTTTCTTGATTATGCTTCCTATGTTATTCTGGATCGCGCCGTTCCGCATATTCATGACGGGTTGAAACCGGTACAGCGTCGTATTCTGCATTCACTGAAGGAAATGGACGACGGGCGTTTTAACAAAGCGGCTAATGTGATCGGGAATACCATGAAATATCATCCCCACGGTGATGCCTCTATCGGCGATGCCATGGTGCAGATCGGGCAGAAAGACCTGCTGATTGATTGCCAGGGTAACTGGGGTGATCCGGTTACCGGCGATAGCGCTGCCGCGCCGCGTTATATTGAAGCACGTCTTTCTAAATTTGCCAATGAGGTTGTCTTTAACCCGGATACTACGGAATGGCAGCTCAGTTACGATGGCCGGAATAATGAGCCGGTTACATTGCCGGTTAAGTTTCCGCTGTTGCTGGCACAGGGTGCTGAAGGTATTGCCGTTGGACTGGCCACCAAGGTCATGCCCCATAATTTTAATGAACTTTTAGAAGCCTCTATTGAGATCCTGAAAGGAAACCGCTCTAATATCCTGCCCGACTTTTTTACAGGGGGGATGGCCGATTTTTCGAATTATAATGAAGGGATGCGGGGGGGGCGGATCCGTGTGCGCGCTAAAATTACTGAGAAGGATAAAAAAACACTGGTTATTACCGAGATTCCTTATGGAACGACGACCGGATCGGTAATCGACAGTATCCTGGCGGCCAATGATAAAGGAAAGATCAAGATCAAAAAGATCGAAGATAATACCGCGGCGAATGTGGAGATCGTTATTCAGCTGGCCCCCGGTATTTCTCCGGATGTGACGATTGATGCACTCTATGCTTTTACCGCCTGCGAGGTCTCGATATCGCCGAATACCTGCATCATTAAAGAGGATAGGCCGCAGTTCTTGAGTGTAAATGATATTTTGCATCAAAATACCTTATTTACCAAACAGCTGCTTAAGCAGGAACTCGAGATTAAACTTCATGAACTGCAGGAGAAGATCTTCTTCAGTTCATTGTTGAAGATCTTTATCCAGGAGGGAATGTATAAGCATCCGGATTATGAAAATGCGACTGATTTTGAGGTGGTTGTGCAGGTGCTGAACCGACTCTTTGATCCCTTCAAACCCTCGCTGTATCGCGAGATCCTGCCGGAGGATTTTAAAAAGCTGATCGATAAGCCGATGAGCAGCATCACCCGCTTTGATGTGAAAAAGGCGGATGAGCAGATGAAGGCCCTTGAAAATGAGATTAAAGTGGTAAAAGGACATTTGCGCCATCTGACCGATTATACCATTGCCTGGTTTCAGAAACTGATCGATAAGTATGGAAAAGGCCGTGAACGGAAAACAGAGATCCGCCTTTTCGATAAGGTGGAAGCGGCAAAAGTGGCATTGGCGAATGTAAAATTATACCTTAACCGCCAGGATGGATTTGTGGGTACAGGTCTTCGTAAGGATGAATTTGTGTGCGACTGTTCAGATATTGATGAAATCATTGTCTTCCGCGAAGACGGGAAATTTATCGTGACTAAAGTGGCCGAGAAGACCTTTGTAGGCAAAGGCATTATTCATGCGCAGGTCTTTAAGAAAGGCGATGAACGGACTATTTATAATATGATTTATCGTGACGGATCAAGTGGTACCAACTATATTAAGCGTTTTGCCGTATTGGGGGTTACCCGTGATAAAGAATATGATCTGACAAAAGGAAGTAAAGGCTCGAAAGTACTGTATTTTACGGCAAACCCGAATGGGGAGGCGGAAATTATTACCATACACCTCAAACCGCACTCAAAACTTAAAAAGCTGCAGTTCGATGTTGATTTTGCTGAACTGGCTATTAAAGGCCGGGCATCACAGGGCAATATTGTATCGAAATACCCGGTGAAGAAAGTTGTACTGAAAAGCAAAGGCGTATCCACTTTGTCAGGTTTAAAGATCTGGTACGACGACCTGTTACGGCGGTTAAATGTAGACGGGCGGGGGAAATACTTAGGCGAGTTTGACGGGGATGATAAGATTTTGCAGGTAAATGAAGCCGGCCGATATGAGCTCACCTCTTTTGACCTGAGCAATCACTTTGATCCGGGGATCGTACTGATGCAGAAGTTTGATCCGGAGAAAGTGTACGGGCTGGTGCATTATGATGCCAAAGCCAAAAATTATTTTGTAAAACGTTTTGTGTTTGAACTACAGCCTCCGGGTAAAGAAGTAACGGTGATCAGTGAAGAACCGGGATCTAAAATGATCTTCATTACCGGCCGGCCGGATGCACAGGTACGGGTCGATGTAGAAAAAGGTAAATTAAAAACACCTGAAACGCTGATGCTGGATCTTGCCGGACTGATCGATGTAAAAGGCATGAAAGCCAATGGGAACCGGCTTACGCCGCATGAAGTGAAAAAGATAACCCTGGTAGATGGCAGACCTGAGATCGGTATCGAACACGCGGCCGGATTGGATGGAAATGAAACTGCGGATGAGGAGATCATGATTGACGCAGACGAAAATCAGGATGAAGGACAGCCTGCTGCAACAGCTATTCCGGTACATTCGGAAGAAGAAAAACCTGCGTCGAAGCCGGCCTTTAAAACAGAAAAGCCACCCGTGCAGGATAAAAAAGAAACAGCGCCCTTCACAGAGGAAAATCCAAAAACGACACCTGATGTAAAGGAAAAATCCGAAGACATCCCTAAGCCGGTCAAAAAAATAGATTTTGAAATTACGAATCCCGAAGACATTAAAATGGATGATAACGGCCAGTTAGGCTTCTTTTAAAAAATAAGGGGATGCCTGAAAAGGCATCCCCTTAGCGTGATAACTTAAAAAACGATTAGTTTACCGTGGCTTTTTGCCAGGCAGCTGTTCCTCCAACAACAGGGAGGCTAATCGATGTGCCATTCAGATCTATAGTGATCTCTGTTCCGGCTTTAGGCTGGATCGTAAATTCTTTATCGCTCGAAAAGATCATCAGCCCGATTTGTTTTCCGGCCGGGATGATCTGATCGTCGGGTTGCAGATTAAACTTCAGGTCGTAGAACTTACCGGGTACCAAAGGCTCGCTTTTGGTCAGCGACTTATAATTTTGCGGGTCTGCCCAACCACGGGTAATCACATTATCCATTAGCTTAACACCTTTTTCGTCCTTCCATGGTAAGGCCACCAGCCACACCGAAAAATTGGCTGCTGGTTTACTGCTGGCCAGGCGTACACTGACCTGGCTGAGACCTGATAAATGTACGGGTTCTTTCAGTACCGGGCTGGCATAGATCAAACGGTTTGGCGATGAGGCTGCCATCGCCAGGTCTTTTCCGGCAAAAGAAACATCGTCGGTTAGTGTTTCATTTGCCTGTTTAGCCGGCTTCGCTGTGCTTAGTTTACCCTGCGTTTGCCCTCCGGCAGAAAGAAACAATTTCACATCTTTAGCTTCCGGATTTGGATAATCGGCATACGGTGTAGGTTGCGACATCGGATCATTTTCCCGAACGATCCATGCTTTTGGTCCTTTTTCGATGTCATTTTCCACATCAAACAGGAACCGTGTAAACCACTTGTTCATCATCGAAACCGGAGGCGGCCCGCCGTGGCCCGCCTGGTGATAATAAACTTTTACCGGAAGCCCTTTAGCTTCAGCTGCTTTATAAATGCGGTAGCTGTGCTCCGGCATTACATTCCAGTCGTTAAATCCGTGCGACATAAATAAAGCTGCTTTCATGTTTTTCATGGCATTCAGATAATCTCTTCCGGCCCAGAAATCATTATAATCGCCACTCTCCCGGTCCATTCCCTTAGCCATCTCACCATCACGAACGGTTTTGTTGCTGTATTCCCGTTTATCTTCCGGTCCGCTATGGATATAATCATAAAGCACATCCACATCTTCGCCAGGGTAACCGCCCGGGTTCCTGACCAGTCCGTTTGAACGGTAATAATGATAATAGGAGGTATTTGGGGCTACAGGGATAATTGCTTTTAGCCCTTCCACTCCGGTAGTAGCTGCTGCTACAGGCAGGGTTCCATTATAGGAAGTGCCGGTCATTCCCACTTTACCTGTGCTCCAGTAAGCCATTACTTTTTCGTTCCCGTCCGGACTGGTATAGCCATTGTCTTTTCCCGACAGCCATTCAATGACCGCTTTAGGCGCTAAGGATTCGTTAATGCCTCCCACTGTAGGAGAACCCTGGGATAAACCCGTACCGGGTGATGATGAATGTACAATAATAAAGCCCCGCCGTACCCATTCGCGAATCAGTGAATTGGAAATAACAGGTCGTTGACCGATACGTTTCACATCCGGATGGATACGTGCTACGGATGATTTTTCACCTAATTCATGTTTTACATCCCAAAAGGTACCTGGAGCAGTGCCTGCCGTACCTGCATAATAAGGGCTGGTTTCGTAGATCACGGGAAGTTTTAAGCCTTCGGTTTCGGTTTGATAAGGTCGGGTAACGCTCACATGCATGCGGTCAGGTTTCCCATCCCCATCGGTATCAAAGGTAGTTTCCACCCAAAGGTCATGCCTGATCCATTTATCGGGTGTATCAAAAGCCGGCACGATCTGTGCTTCGCCGTCTTTAAATACGGGCTTTGCTTTTTCAGTGGCCTGCTGCGCTGTGGCCTGAAAGGTAGTTGTAAAGAACAACAGGATCAGACCCAGCCATTTACGTTTGTTAAGGTTTATTATCATATCAATTTGATTAGGAAAACAGATGGTATAAATGTAAAAAAACCTCATTCAAAATTAAAGAATGAGGTCTTTTATCGCTTAAATTTTACGAATAAGCTATTGATACTGAATATAGACCGGAACGGGTTTTAGCTTTATCAGCTCTTCAGGTGTCATTAAACGGTTAGGTGCTTTCTTGAGATCGTTTTTATAGAATAGCTTAAAGCCGGTAAACTGAACAGGTTCACCGTAGATAAAATGCCGGTACGTGCCTAATTTTAAATCCGGTTCGCCCCAACCATCCATATGCATGACGATCTGTACTTCAGGCCTTAATTTGATCTGTTCACTATTTGTTACCATTTTGCGGGTAAAACGATGCACCACTAATATTTTTGGAGGCAGGTTAAGCTTCTTTACCATATCGGCCAGGTATCCGGAAACGTAATTGATGTCGGCAGCATCATAGGTGCCGATCTTTTTACCGGGGATCGAGCCGTCTTTCATCGAGAACTCAGGATCTATGCCAAGGTGTACATTAGGTAACTCTAAATATTTTTCGATATGCGGAAGTTCAGCTTTAAGATTACTTAAGGCTACCTGGAGATCAAGAAATACAATGGTATTCGGGCGCATCTTTGCAATTGTTAATACGGAGTCGATTTGTTTGTTGCCCATCCGGTTAATGTATTTCCCGTCTTTGCCGGGCGTTCCGCTGGCTACTGCAGCAATGTAATGCAGGCCTACCTGAACAGGTGTGGCAGGATCCACCTTTTCCCAGTGTTTTACTTCTTTTTCCAACCGTTGCCACATTTCTTTCGGTGGATATTCGCCGAGCGCCCCCATTTTCTTGGAGTGAAGATTACCATAATAGACCACGATACGTTTAAACGGTAAAATAGCCCCATCGATAGGGTAGGGTTGTTTTTTTACAGGCCATTTACCGGTAGTATCGCCATTGGCGAGCTTCTTCACCAGCTCATTATATCTGGCCGTGTCGACCGGAGTTCTCGGAATTTCCTCTGCAACATTTTCATTTTGGGTGGAATCGCCCTTCTTGGCGGTACTTTGCGGAGCCTTTTTTGCATCAGACGAGCAGGCGATAAATGTGCCGGTAGCAACCAGGCCTGTCAATAAGAGGCCTGCAATACGGGTTAGCTTCATAATTGTGTTTTTATTTCTTTTGATAGCATGTAAACTTTCAAAAATACATTAATTCCACATCTGCAGTTATCATACTTATCAACATTTTGTGATTTTAAATCCCCCCATTATCATGTTGTTATGAATAAATTGATTATATTATTTGTAATTAGTCTAAATAAGGCTTAATATTGCATTGTTATTTAAAACCATTCTAAATAATTAAATGAAACGATTGTTATTCTTATCTGCTGTTTTCCTCCTCCGGGGATTTTATACATCTGCACAACAACAAGTCGATACGACTTCAAAAAGGCCGACATGGCTTGATGAAGTGGTGGTAACGGCCCAATACGGCCCTCAGTCGGTAAAGAATTCTGTTTATCATGTGCGCACCATTCAGGCCGATAAGATCCGGTTGAGCGGGGCTACCAACATCCAGCAGGTATTAAATACCACCTTTGGTTTTCGTTTCAGCAACGATTTAACACTGGGCACAACCGATGTGGAACTCATGGGTATGAGTGGCCGCAATATTAAAATATTATTAGACGGCGTACCGGTAGTTGACCGTTCAGATACCCGCGAAAGTTTAAATCAGATCGATATTAACAGTGTAGAGCGTATTGAAGTGGTAGAAGGGCCGGTATCCGTAGTATATGGGACAGATGCTTTAGCGGGTGTGATCAATATCATTACCAAGAATGCCGGTAAAGCCCTGTTGAATGTGACGGCAAGGGTGCAGGACGAAACTGCGGGTGATGAATATGCAGCGTTAAGCGGTAAGGGTAATCATAATCAGCATTTAGGCTTAACCTGGCAAAAGAAAGGCTGGAGTGCTTTAGCAGGAGTAACGCACAATGATTTTGGCGGATGGAATTTAGCCTCAAAAGCGGCTACGATCAGCGAGGTGAATGCGGTGAGCAACCGCTGGAAACCTAAAGAACAACTATTGGGCAATACCAAGCTCGGCTATCGTAATGCCAATTTTAATGTGTGGTATCGCCTTGATGCCTTAAAAGAGACCATCGATACCCGGGGTGGGATGAATCCAAATAACTACCGGGCTGAATTTCAGACGTATACTACACACCGCTATGCACAACAGGTACAATCAGAATGGAAAGCCGCAAAGAACCTGCAGCTAACTGCCATTGCCGGTTACACCGACCTGCAGCGTGCTACCCGTACGGTGATACATGATTTTGCCACCAATACGGAAACGCTGTCTACGGCGGCCGGTAAACAGGATGTGGCCAAGTTTAATTCGGCTATCTTCCGGGCCACGGCATTATATACAGCCGGTAAAAGAGTGAGTATCCAGCCTGGTTTTGAGTTTAACCGGGATGGCGCCAGCGGTGCCCGTATTAAAGGTACTCCGGTGATTAATGATTATGCATTTTTTGCATCTTCGGAATTAAAAGTTACTCCTGCCATTGTTATCCGCCCCGGTATTCGTTTTATAAAAAACTCCGTTTATCCGGCACCTGCGGCTATTCCATCACTTAATACCAAGTTTGGGTTAAGCAAAGCACTTGATCTGCGTATGGCTTATGCCCGGGGCTATCGTGCACCAGCCTTGCGTGAATTATATTATGATTTTTTCGATGCCAGTCACTCCATTATGGGTAATGAAAATCTGAAGGCTGAAGAGTCAGACAGTTTTACAGGATCGCTGGCCTGGGCAGGTATTCAGCGCGATCATGTACAGTTCAGGACTACTCTTTCGGGCTTTTATAACCATTTTAAGAACCGGATCGATTACGGGACAGATGCTAACAACCCTTCGATAACTACGCTTATTAATGTGTCGCGGTATAAAACGACAGGTGTGACCCTCGATAACACGCTTATTTTTAGAAATTTTCAGGCCAATATCGGCTTTGCCCACATCGGAAGGTTTAACAGCCTGGGCGACAATCAGCCTGCTTTGTTGTTACCCGAATTTGTATGGTCGCAGGAGGTAACTACCAGTCTTAGTTATACTTTCTCAAAGCTTAACGGGAATGTAAGTCTGTTTTATAAATATGCCGGATCACGTCCGGGTTATCAACTCAGTACGGTAAATGGTGTCCAAACGCCTAAACTGGTAAAAATAGGCGGCTTCAGCTGGGCTGATCTGATGTTGAATAAGAATCTTTACAGGTACCTCACGCTCACAGCAGGTGTAAAGAACCTGTTTGATATTACTCAATTGAGTAATACATCGACGGCTACCGGAGGTGCGCACAGCACCGGGGGCGCATCGGTTCCATATAGCTATGGTCGCTCGTATGTGTTGGGGCTAACCTTTAACTGGAATAAAAATTAATTATTATATACATACAAACATGAATAAATTAAATTCTATCCTCCTGGTTGCTTTGTTGGCAACTGCGTTTACGGCTTGTAAAAAAGAAAAAGAGCCGGTTATTGTTATTCCGCCGTCTGACGGGAGTACGTTAACTTTAAATGGTATAGCTGGTTCGGAGGCTGGTTCGAGCGCTGCAAATTCCGTATATGTTGATTTAAGTACAAATGAACAAAACAGTGTACTCCGTACGAGTTGGACCTTAGGTTTCTATTCAGGGGCTGATTTTAAAGTAATTTTAAACAATACATCAGGTGCAACCGCAAAGAAAATTGATAAAACAGATCTTAATGCGGTTACAGAAAGTGATTTTGTTCTTTCGGACCTTGCAATTGCCTTAGGAACGGCAAGTGATACCGAGTTCGCAAAATTTGATGATCCCAGAGAAGCAAATATCTTAACCAAGACAGCTATTGCCGAGGTTTCTTCTACGGATGCGAATAATAAAGTATACTTAGTAAGTCCGGTTGGCGGAACACATACTTCTGTGATCAGTGCCGAAACCGTATACAAAATTAGGGTGCTTAGAAAGGGCACGGGTTATACCCTGCAATATGCAAAATTGAAGGAAACAACATTTAAAACTTTAGACATCAGTAAAGATGCCACTTACAACTTTGGATTTGTTTCTCTTACTGATGGTAAAGCGGTAACCGTTGAGCCTGAAAAAAGCAAATGGGATATCACATGGACCTGGTCATTATACTTTGGAGGAACCGGATCTGCAGCCTATCCTTATGGTTTTTCAGATATCATTTATATTAATTCCATTGGTGGTACACAGGCTGGCGAAGTCCTTGTTTCAACCGTAACCTATGATGCTTTTGCTGAAAAAGATATTGCTAATGTTAATTTTAGTACAGCACGTAATGCGATAGCCGATAAATGGAGGGTAACTACCGGAACCGGTATAAAAACGGATCGTTTTTATGTCATTAAAGATTCAGCTGGTAACGTATATAAATTAAAATTTGTAAGTATGGGTTTAGGTGGTGATGGCGGCGAGCGCGGGAAACCTGTAATTGAATATAAATTAGTTAAAAAAGCTTAGTTTTGTTTAGTGTAGCGGTGGGCAGCACGGTTCCTGCTCGCCGCTTTTTTATTGTTTCTGCCAACCCCTGCATCTACCTGTTTGAATGTCTAAACTTCCTGGACCGGAAACAAAATTTGGGGCTTAGTGTATTACGCTGATCTTCTGTAACAAAAAATCAGAAAATTGAAAACGGCGTTTGCAGCTTCCAGACATTGATTTTAAAAATTCTTGTTAACCAGTGGTCTGCCGTCGGTCTACCGTCGGTCTGCCGTCGCTCCAGGCCGGGAAGTAAATAAGCCCTGCTTAGTGTATATTACGTGCAAAACTTCCCAAACACGCCTAAGGGAAGTTTTACACCTGATGTGGCTTGTAAATACAGCTCGCCGGTTTCCAGATTTTTTACCTGAGGAAATGAAGTCCGTATCAGATTCTCTACAATGACTGACGAAAAGCCTAAAGAGTAGGTATTCAGGATCAGGAAATGTTCTTCGGGATCTAACAGCTGCACTACGTCCTGCATCATTTCGCGGATGTGATCTTCCAGCTTCCATTTTTCACCATTAGGGCCATGGCCATAGGCCGGTGGATCTAAGATGATACCGTTATATTTTTTACCTCGCTTTAGTTCGCGCTTTACAAATTTTAAAGCATCTTCAACCACCCACCGGATGTCTTTTAACCCGGATAATTCCTGGTTTTCATTGGCCCAGCTAACCACTTGTTTTATGGAATCGACATGCGTCGTATCCGCTCCTGCGGCTTTGGCTACCAGCGATGCGGCACCTGTATAGGCAAACAGATTAAGCACCTTAGGTGAAGGATTTTTGAACTTCTTTATGGATGATGAAATATAATCCCAGTTTACCGCCTGCTCGGGAAACACACCAACATGTTTAAAAGAGGTCAGCCCGAGCCGCAGCTGAATACTGATATCGTCATTTTTATAATGAATGTTCCAGCGGTCGGGCACAGACCGGTCTGCTTTTAACCAGTCGCCCGTAGTGGCGGAGCGCCCTTTAAAATGGATATGCGTTTTCTTTTTCCATTCCTGTGGCGACAATACTTTTTTCCAGACGGCCTGCGGCTCAGGCCGACTTAAGATCACCTTGCCAAAGCGTTCCAGTTTTTCGAAATCACCACAGTCAATCAGTTCATAGTCTTTCCAGTGGCTTGGTGAAAGTAATTGTATCATGTGGGTTAGTTTGTTTAGGATTTGGCGTTGAGGTTTAGCGTTCGTTAGTATCAGGTCGTTAGTATTTCATCCTTATTACTTTCTATTTAAAGTTTCCCTTTTGCAGCTTTCATAAACCGGCTGGCAAAAACAAAATCATTCAGTTCTTCAATGTCTGTTTTTGAAATTTCTTTGTTAGAGCCTTCCCAGAATTTTTTTCCTTCATGCAAAAAGATAATATAGTCGCCGATACCCATTACGGAGTTCATATCGTGCGTGACCACGATGGTCGTGGTATTGTATTCTTCTGTGATCTCTTTAATCAGTTCATCAATCACAATGGAGGTTTTCGGGTCAAGTCCCGAATTCGGCTCATCACAAAACAGGTATTTGGGGTTCATGGCAATAGCGCGCGCAATACCCACACGTTTTTTCATTCCTCCTGAAAGTTCGGCAGGAAATAATTTGTTTTTTTCTTCCAGATTTACCCTTTCCAGGCAAAAGTTTACCCGTTCTAATTTTTCCTTATACGTCTGGTCGGTGAACATATTGAGCGGGAACATAATATTTTCTTCTACTGTCATGGAGTCGAATAAGGCAGAACCCTGGAACAGCATACCGATCTCTTTTCGGATTTCAATGCGTTCTTCAAAATTAAGGCCGGTAAATTCACGGCCGTCATATTTTACAGACCCTTGTTCCGGCTGATGCAGGCCAATCATACACTTAAGCAGTGTTGTTTTTCCGGAACCGGATCCACCGATAATGAGATTGGTAACGCCCGCCTCAAATTTACCCGAGATTCCTTTCAGCACTTCATTTTCGCCGAACGATTTATGGATATTGTTAATTTCGATCATAGCATGAGTTGAGTTACAATGTAATCGCAGGCAAGGATGCTGATACAGCTTACCACTACTGCGCGTGTACTGGCCTGAGCGACTTCAACGGCCCCGCCTTTTACATAAAATCCTTCATATGCCGGAACAGAAGTAATAATAAATCCAAAAACAAAGGCTTTGGTTAAGGCTACATTAATCGTATATGGATTAAAGTCGGTCGTAATGCCCTGTATATATTGAGCAGCCGAAACGGCGCCTGAAAGCGTGCCTCCCAGGTAACCACCTCCAATGCTTAGCGCCATTGAAATAATCACCAATACGGGAACCATGGTAATGCCGGCAATAATTTTTGGGAGGATAAGGTAACCCGGTGCATTGATCCCCATAATCTCAAGGGCATCGATCTGTTCCGTGACCCGCATGGTGCCGATTTCGGATGAGATGGCCGAGCCGATCTTTCCGGCAAGTACAATGGCACTGATCGTAGGACTTAACTCCAATATGGTCGAGTCGCGGTTTACCTGGCCGATAATCGTTCTCGGAATAAAATCACTTACTAACTGAAAAGCAATCTGTAAGGTCATTACGGCGCCGATAAAGGTTGAAATAATGGCAATAAGCCCGAGAGACCCTACTCCGATGAAGACCATTTGCTGGAAAATAGCTTTCATGTATATTTTTGTCTTTTCCGGTCTTCTGAAAACGGCTTTTAAGAGCAGAATATATCTGCCAAAGTTGGTAAAATTCATTCGTTATAGGTTAACCTGATATCGTAATAATATACAAAGAAACAATAAAATTGTTCCGGCCGTAAGGAATTATTCAAAAATATTTAAGTTTGGGTCATCACTCAACCCCATATCTGTATGAATGCAGTAATTACCGGTGCCAGCAAAGGAATAGGCCGGGCCATCGCCCTGAAACTGGCCTCGCATGGCTACAACCTGGCTGTTTGTGCCCGGAATAAGGATGAACTGGACGGGCTGGTAGCCGAAATTAAGGCTTTCCATGTTCAAATTCTGGCCGTTGTGGCTGATTGCAGCCGGAAAGCAGATGTAACGGCGTTCTTTGAACAGGTCAGATCTGTGATGAAACAGGTCGATGTGCTGGTAAACAATGCCGGAATATTCTTGCCAGGCAGTCTGTTGGATGAAGCCGACGAGTGTTTTGAACAACAACAGCAACTCCATGTAAATGCCACGTATTACCTGAGCAAGAATATCGGAAAAATGATGCGGGAAGCCCATAGCGGACATATCTTTAATATATGCTCAGTAGCAGGTATTAACGTTATGGAAAATGCAGGAAGTTATTCTGTAACAAAAACAGCGATGCGCAGTCTCAATCATGTACTGCGTAAGGAATTGGCAGCACATCGCGTGAAGGTAACGGCTATTTTGCCGGGTGCTACGTTAACGTCATCATGGACGGGGACGGATATTCCGGCTGATACCTTTATCCAGCCCGAAGATATTGCCCAATCGTTATACTCCATTTTAACACTCAGTAGTGGAGCTAATGTAGATGAGTTAATCCTTACGCCATTACAGTTTAATAATTAAACGGAAGTAAAAATTATGGAAAAGAAACTCTATAGAAATGAACACGACAAAGTGTTGGCGGGTGTTTCAAGCGGACTGGCCGATTATCTTGATATCGATGTCACCGTAGTCAGACTGTTGTTTGTTTTAACCGTTTGCTTTATGCTGGGGCTTGGGCTGCTGATCTATATTATTCTCTGGATCGTATTACCGGTAAATAATAATCCCTCACTCCGGTTTTCAAAATTCAATGAATTCTATCAGCAGACGACATCCAATGATCCTGCATTTAATGCGTCGAATGCGTTTAATGACCCTTCAAACACGGATCAGCAGACCAAATGGAATACACCCAATGCCGGGCAAAACTTCACCAATGCTGACTTTAAGGCGTTTCCTCAACAGAACGATAGCAGCAGAACGGTTGTAGGCCTGGTCTTAATCGTACTGGGTTGTTTTTTCCTGCTTAAAAAGGTTATCATTTTTCCATTCTGGTTTAGCGTCTATAAGTTATGGCCATTGATCATTGTGGCGATCGGCATTAGTCTGATCTTTAAAAATAAACGAAAAAATGAGTGGGAGGCTTTTAAAAAGACAACAGAAGCACAACAGGCTACTGAAAAAACTGAAGAAGCAACTATCGTGGATGAACAGCAAAATAATGGTACAAATCAGCCTCAGGCTTAATTAAAAGATAAAATCACTATAAAAATAATTATTATGAAACTTGGTAGTGTAATCTGGGGTATGATCCTCCTCTTTATCGGTGGAGTACTTCTATTGGAAAACTTTGGAGTCATTAACTTTTACTGGCGGCATGTATGGAGTTTCTGGCCGGTTGTGCTGATTATTGCCGGTGTGAATATTCTGTTCAGCCGGAATAATTCGCAAATGGGAAACATTCTTTCGATCGGAATATTATTTATAACCCTTACTTTTCTTTTTGTGAAAGGGCAACAGCCTAAACCGCTGTTTCATTTTAGCTGGAGAGATGATATCGAAGAACAGGTCAGGGGGCACGAATGGACTGAGGGCAGCCAGGACAGCTATGAGCAGCCCTTTACGGCTGCAGATAGTACCAGGAAAGCTGTATTAGAAATCAGTGGCGGTGCAAATACATATGAATTGAAAGGCGAAACGGATAGTTTATTTATTGCTGATGTGCGGGAAACGCGTAAAGGCATGAAATTCATGCTTCGAAAAGATGTGAGCGATTCCGTAAATACACTTGTATTTAAAATGAACGGAAAATCGAAAGGGCCTTATTTTGGTAATAATGGTAATTCTGTCGATTTTTATATGAATACCTGGCCGGAATGGGATGTGAAAGTAATGATGGGTGCAGGGAAAGTTGATTTTGACCTGCGCAATTATAAAGTCAGAAACTTTAACTTTGATGGCGGTGCCGCTGATGTGGAAGTGAAAATAGGTGATTTGCTGCCGGTTACGGATGTGCATGTAAAAGTAGGTGTTGCCGACATAAAAATTGAAATCCCGGAAGGCTCCGGATGTCGCATAAAAACACAAACTGGTCTTTCATCGCGTGATTTTGAGGGTTTTAACAAGATAAAAGACGGCATCTATGAAACACCGAATTATAATAGTTCAACGAAAAAGATATTTATTAATTTTGATGGCGGACTGAGTAATTTTGAAGTTAAACGTTATTAATGTCGTATATCATTGTCATCAACGGTAAGCCTGAAGGCCCTTATGCGCTGGAAGAACTAAAAACGAAGCCGATCACACCCGGAACGTTTATAAAGAAACCGGGGATGGACGATTATAAAGAAGCTCACGAGTTTGAAGAACTTCGTGAGCTTTTTGGGTTTCGTTTTCAGCAAACAGCGCCGCAGTATTTTGCTTCTTTTGATCAGCGTTTGCTCGCGATGGCAATCGATTATTTCTTTATTACCCTGGGCTATGTCATTTTCCTGCTTCTGCTTTTTATCGTGATCGAAGGAAAAGAACAACGGATAAGTACCGCATTACTATTGCTTCCTGTCATCCCTTTGGCCAAGCTTGTTTACAACATTGCTGCTGATGCCTCTGCACATCAGGGAAGTATAGGAAAGCGTCTGCTTGATATCAAAGTAACCGATATGCAGGGCAGCCGTATTTCGACAGGGGTGTCGGTAAGCCGTAATCTGGCTAAACTTATTTCTGCTTTACCCCTGTTCTTCGGTTACTTATATTGTTTTTTAAACCGGAAACAGCAATGCTGGCACGACATCATCGCCGATACGCTGGTGATTAAGCAACGTCTGCTTTAAAGGTTGTACGGTTAGCGTGTTGTGTTTAGCGGCTGGCTTCGACAGGCTCAGCCTGATATTTCGCTTATCGTGCTGCGCTTCCTTATCCCTTACCGCTCTACGCTTATCCTTAAGCTTCTGAGTAGCTGATCTGACCTACATGCTTGTCGATCTGCCATCTTCCGGTACCTTCTTCACCGATCACATCAAACAGCTCTAAAGCTCTGCGGGCTTTGTACTCTTCTTCGCGTTGTTCTCTGAAGAACCAGTTTAAGAACTCTAAGGTTACATAATCCTGTTCTTTATGACAACGGGCTGCAATATTCTTTATAGATTGGGTTACGCTGATCTCCTGCTCAAGTGCTTCCTCGAATACCTCTCTGAAAGAGTTATATTCTGTTTTTACCTGGCTAACCTCCGGTGAAATGGCTGTTCCGCCCATGTCCAGCACATATTTGAAGAACTTAAGCTGGTGCGCCCGCTCTTCGTCGGCCTGTTTAAAAAAATAGTCGGCAGAGAAATCATAGCCGTTACGGTTACACCATGAAGCCATGGAAAGATACACTGCCGATGAATAGGCTTCTTTCTTTATTTGTTGATTAATAAGTGTTTCAATGTCTGCTGACAGCATCGATTTTGCACGGATAATATCTTTCATATGTTTAATTTTTTTAGCGATGATGAAGCTGTTATGATTTAATTCTTTTATCAGGGAATTTTGTCAATCATGACGGTTTCATCACTATAAATTTTAAGTGAACTTTTTTGCTTTCAGTATAAAAACAACTGAATTTCAAATTGTTTAACAAAAATAAGGCTAAAAGAATGATGTAGAAGAATTTTTAAGCAATATGGAATAATTCTAATTCCAGTTAGAAGCTTACAATCCGGTGTAAACGGTCGTAAAGGATATGGTTAAGCTCGAGCATCGTAAAAGCGCCATCCAGTAATTCTTTAAGCTGGATAACCTGCAGCAGGGAGAGTACATAACAATGGTCGCATGCACAAATAAAGATGATCTCCACATCAGGTGCCTGCCCCGATTCTAACAGGCGCTGCCCGATATCGATCTGGTTGACCGCTTTTTTTAATTTTAGAAAATTACGATAATCAAAACGGGCTAATTTACCGCCAAAATCAATATACCAACACTGCTCCTGATCACATTGATAGATAGCCCCGTTCCCTGTTGAAAACACTTCGGTGAAGTGTACGGCCGGGAGCGATAACGTTTGTTGCATATAGGGATAATGATTTAGAGAGCAAAGTTCTGATTTATTTAGATTTATTCCAAATAAATCTTTTAATTCTTTGAAAAAGGGCCGCGAAGGTCAGAGCGCTTTTTGCATATAAAACCTTCGGGGCTGATTTTTGAGTGCCAGATGCTTGTTATACATTTCATTTCCGGTATATTCGTATGTTAAAACTTCAAGGTTATGCGAAATGCCGTTTTTTTTCTGCTTGCATTACTGGTACTCCTGGCCTTTAAGCCGGAAGACCCTTTGACACCTGCAAAGCGCGGCGGATTTGTATTGCCTAAAGGAATATCAGAAAGTGACTATCTTCCTAATACAATTATTCTAAAACTTAAAAAAACAGGCAGCACGCAGGTAAAAGAACTTTCTGCAACCTCGAAAAAAGAACTTTCATTAAGCGGGGTTTCCATTATCGCTTTCGAGCAGGTATTCGCACCGGTGCAAAACCCGGTGGGTATACAGTCGGTTGCACCGGATGGCCAGCCTGATCTGAGCCAGATTTACCGGGTTAAATATGACGGCAAACAATCGATTACCGATGTCATTAATACGCTGCTTAAAGACAGCCAGGTGGCTTATGCTGAGCCCAGCTATATCTATAAATTATCGTACGTGCCCAATGATCCTTTTTATGCTATTCAGACACACTTTACCCGGTTGCAGGCCACAAAGGCATGGGATGTACAGAGAGATGCCGCTTCGGTGATTATTGGTATTGTGGATTCGGGATCGGACCTGCAACATGAAGATCTGGCCGGAAATATTTACCTGAATACGGCTGATCCGATAAATGGTGTGGACGACGATCATGACGGTTACACGGATAATTATTATGGATGGGATTTTGTAGGGCGTTCGGCAGCCACAATGATTCCCGACAACGATCCGGATGTAACGAGTGACACCACTGCGCATGGCGTTCATGTAAGCGGCATTGCCAGTGCTGTTAGCGATAATGGAAAAGGTGTTTCCAGTCTGGCTTTTAATGCAAAGCTGATGATCATAAAAACCGGAGCTGATGATAATGGCAGGTATATTTATAAAGGTTATGAAGGTATTAAATATGCCGTCGATCATGGTGCCAAAATTATCAATTGTTCATGGGGTGGGACCGGCGGCGGACAGTTCGGTCAGGATGTAATTGATTATGCGGTGGCTAAAGGTTGCCTGGTAATTGCTGCCGCCGGAAATGAATCGACAGAAGAGCCCGGGTATCCGGCAGCTTATAAAGGCGTGCTCTCGGTAGCTTCTGTAACCAATAATGATGTAAAATCCGGGTTTTCGAACTATGGGTACACGGTTGATATCTGTGCACCCGGCTCTTCCATTTACAGTACGATCAATCAAAATTATTATGGTAATTTAAGCGGTACTTCCATGGCTACGCCGATGGTAGCCAGTGCAGCGGCGTTGGTAAAAGCCAAATATCCTGCCTATAATGGCTTGCAGATCGGAGAGGTGCTGCGAACGACGGCCGATCCTATTGATGCCCTGAACGCGGCCTATGCCGGGAAGCTGGGGAAGGGCCGTTTAAATGTATACCGGGCTTTGACCGAGACGACTTCTTCGGTAAGGTATCAGCAGGTCACGATAAATGATCCCGGAAATGGCAGTTATGCCCCGGGTACGGAGCTAAGCCTGACGATAGATCTTAAAAGTTTCCTGGCGCCGGTAAATGCATTAAGCATAACGGTTTCCAGCAGTAGTCCGTACATACAGGTGATTGACCCTGTACTGAGTGCAGGCCATATGGGGACGCTTGAAGAAAAAACAAATCTTGGGCCTGTACGGATAAAAGTTCTGGCAAATACCCCTCAGAATCAGGAAGTGGTACTGAAGTTCAGCTACAGTGGTAATGCGGGTACGTATACCGATGCAGAGTATTACCGTTTTATCGTGGCGCTGGATTACCTGAATGTGACGGTAAATAAAATAGGTACTACATTTAGTTCGAATGGCAGGGTAGGCTTTAGCAAAGCGGATGCCGCCGGCGGACTTGGTTTTATTTACCGCGATGAGCCTTTACTTTATGAGGCAGCACTGATGGTCGCCAAATCATCTACCCAGGTCTCGAACAATGCCCGCAGCGAAGGCAATTACAGCGAAGATTTTGCCAAACTCGTTAGTGCGGCAAGGTTGAACGGAGCAAATGCAGATTTTGAAGGAGTAAGCACATTTACGGATGAAAAAGCATCCAGCCCTGTCGGCGTGAAAGTGAAATCGAAAATGTGGGCTTATGCTACCGCTCCCGATGATAAATATGTGATCGTCGAATATGAAATTACCAATACGACCACGACAGATTTGCAGGGGATCTATACCGGTATGTTTACCGACTGGGACCTGGACGAGTCGTCGGCTAATGCGACCCGCTTTGATGCAACCGCAAAAACAGCTTATGTATACGCCCGTAAAAATTCAGATTATCCATATGCCGGCGTCCGCTTACTTACAGAAGGCGCTTCTCCTTCTTATTATCCGATGTCGTACCAGGTAGCCGGTGATCCTCTGGCTGATAATAAATTTACAACAGCCGAAAAGTATACGGTGTTAAGTTCGGGGATTAAAGCTTCGGGCCTTGGTACCGATAATAACGGTTATGATGTGATGTTTGCACTGGGCAGCGGTCCTTATACACTGCCACGAAATGCATCTGTCACCGTAGCTTATGCCTTTATCGCCGGTGATAATCTCAGTGATCTGCTGAATAGCGGTAATGCTGCCTATACGAAATATACGACTGTCATTAAAAAAACGGATGAACCCAAACCGGAAGAACGCAATCGTTTTTCATTGAAGCAAAATTATCCAAATCCGGCGAGCGGCTTAACCTATATTCCCTTTTACTTACCTGAAAAGGCAGCTGTTCACCTGGCACTGGCCAATGCAACCGGTAAGGTAGTCGCTACATTAATAGATGGTACCCTTGATGCCGGCACATATCACATTCCGTACTCCACCGAAAAATTAAGCACGGGTCTGTATTTTTATGAGCTTAGAGCAGGGAGTTACCGGAAAGCATTGAAAATGATCGTCATCAAATAAGCTTATCCCAACGTGTGGTAACAGGCCCGGCAACGGGGTTCATAGCTGTCTTTTTCGCCGAGAAGAATTTTAGACTCACTGGCCACCGTACGGTAAGAATAAACGGCCGGGCTTCCACATTGCATGCATACCGCATTTACCTTTGTAACGTGCTCTGCAATGGCCAGCAATGCCGGCATCGGGCCAAAAGGTTTACCCTGAAAATCCATGTCAAGACCGGCGATAATAACCCGGATGCCTTTAAGGGCCAGTTTATTGCATACCTCGGGAAGCTCATCATCAAAGAACTGTGCTTCGTCAATACCTACCACCTGCGTGTTATTACCTAATAGCAGAATAGCGGATGAGTGGGCTACCGGTGTTGAAGGAATAGAATTCAGGTCGTGCGAAACGACAGCCGTTTCATCATAACGGGTATCTGTTTTAGGTTTGAATATCTCTACATTTAAGCGGGCAATTTGCGCGCGCTTTAGTCGCCGGATCAGCTCTTCGGTCTTTCCGGAGAACATAGAACCGCATATCACTTCTATGCTTCCGAAAAACTCTCCCCTTCTAAAATTCTGCTCACTGAATAACATCTGGTGCTGGTTTTATATGATACGGCCTGCCCGGGCAAACCTGCTCAAACTTAATTAAAGTTGCATTGTTTTACAATGGGTGTTCAAAACCTGCCAATCGTTTGAAATTAATTTTATACATTATATAATTTTTTTTCGTTTAATTGCTATGTTTGAGCAGAGCTGATGAGCCATATTAACCGATATTATCAATGAACAAAGAAGATCTTTTCAGGAAAATAGGCGCGATATTGGATGACCTTAACAGTCAGTACGAGTATCTGGAAGCGCATCCGCAACAGTTGAGTGAATTGGAACTTTCTCTTTTTCAGGCGAACGCTGATTTTTTATCGAATCATATTAAAGTGCTGATGAAAATAGGTCATCAGCAGGCTGAAGTGCCGGCTGCGGAAGAAGCAGTGTCTGTCAGAGAAACGGTAACTCCTAAAGCCGCTGTACTTCCCGAAGTCCCCGTGATCACTGAGTCTGTGACTATGGATGATTCTTTGATCCATGACGAACCGGAGGTGACCGAATCTGAGGTAACGGAATCGGAAGTGAGAGAAGCCGGGGTGAAAGAAACTGAAGAAGAAGTTTTTAAGCTTGACCAGTCGCCATCTACGTTTGAGTTTATTCTGAACGAACATCCGGAGGAAACGCGTTTTGAGTTTGAAGAAAAACCGGCGGATGAACTGTTCAACCGTCCGTTAAGCCAGGAAGAAGAAAACATACTGGCCCAGAAAAGAAAACTGAATGATCTCGTGACCGCCGCATTGCCGGTACAGGAAGATGAAGACGAAATAGGCCCCGAGCCTTACCTGATATCACCACCATTAGAAGCGAAAGCCCAGGCTTCCGAAACACCTGCTTATTCACCCACATTAAATGAGGTTCTGGCCGCTAAAGCGGAAAAAAATAATACGCCAACGCAGCACCAGGCCCCGATCACCGATCTGAAGCAGGGCATCAACCTGAATGATAAATTATTATATATCAAAGACCTGTTTAACGGATATAACCTTGCTTATGCTGAAGCTATAGAGCTGGCTAACCGCTTACCGGACTTTGATGCGGCTGATAATTTTTTCAAAAAAAATTATGCTGAAAAAAATAACTGGGCGGAAAAACAAGCCACAGTTGATAAATTTTACGTGTTGTTGAACCGCAGATTTAGCTGATCAGATAAAGCCCATCCGGTTCGAGTCAAGCTTTAAGAAGATGAACAGCAGGATCGTAAAGCTCCACAAGGAGGACCCGCCATAGCTGATAAAAGGCAGCGGGATACCAATAACAGGCATGATACCAATGGTCATTCCAATATTAATGAACACATGGAAAAAGAGGATGCAGGCCATACAATAGCCATATACCCTTGAAAAAGCCGATCGCTGTCGTTCGGCCATATTCACGATCCGCAGAAGCAGGAAGAGATAGAGGCCGATAACGGTAAAACAACCGATAAATCCCCATTCTTCACCAATCGTCGAGAAAATAAAATCAGTGCTTTGTGCGGGAACGAAATCATATTTGGTTTGTGTACCCTGTAGAAACCCCCGGCCCGTCAATTGCCCGGCGCCAATCGCAATTTTCGATTGGATAACATTGTATCCGGCACGTTTATTATCTGTTTTCAGGCCTAAATTCACTTCGATACGGGTTCGCTGATGAGGCTGTAATACATGGTTGAAAACGAATTTTGCCACAAACAGGTAGGCTATAGCCGCAGCGATAAGCAGACTGATACGAATTACAGCCTGTAAGCGTTTTCGGTTCATGTAAATAAAGAATCCGCCGATAGCAACGAGTGCGGCGATCAGAAGAAGCGGTGAAAGGAAAAGATTAAGTATAAAGAGCAAAACCATTGCCCAGAAAGCCAGCAGCAGGTTTCCGGGTAAGCCTTCCCGGTAGAGGGGAAACATGAACGATAAAAAAACAAGCATGGAACCGGCATCTGGTTGCAACATGATCAGCAACATCGGTACTCCGATAATCATAACAGCTATACCTATATTCTTTAAGGTATTAAACTTCACATTGAACGAACTGACGTACCGGGCCAGCAACAGGGCGGTACCAAATTTGGCAAACTCGGAGGGTTGCAGCCGGAATGAGCCTATTGGTATCCAGGCCTGGTTGCCACCCACTTTCTTTCCTACCACCAGTACGGCCAACAGCAGTACTATCGTAACCCCATAAATAACAGGGGCAAAAACACTGAAAAACTTAGCGTCAAATAAAAGAATAGATAAGCCCAATACCAGCGCAGTAATGATAAAAATGAGCTGCTTGCCATATTCGGCTGAAAAATTGAATGCTGCAGATTTATCCGGATTATATTGTACTGAAAAAATATTCAGAAAGCCAATGGTACACAATGCTATATAAATAAGGATGGTTGCCCAGTCTACATTAAAGAAAAACCGGTTACTTTGCTGCTGCATCATTTTCCTTTTTTTATGGGTTTATCCTGGACAGTCGCCTTCAGCGAATCATTCCTGCTTCCGGCCGGTTTGGGAAGTTTGTCTTTCAGCACGGGTAACAGATTAGCGGCCTTATATTTATCAATGCCTGCGCCATTAATGAAGCGGCCCTTAAGGGTATCGGTTAAATATTTTTCCGTGATGAAGCTGGCAATAGGTGCAGCATATGAACCTCCATAGCCGCCGTTCTCTACAATAACGGCAATGGCGATCCTGGGGTTTTCACGTGGTGCAAAGCCGATAAATACAGAGTGATTTTTCCCCTTGTTATTTTGTACAGTTCCGGTTTTTCCACACATGATGATGTTCGGAAGTCTTGACTCTGTAGCTGTTCCCGACGAGGTATTCACTGCGTCCTGCATTCCGTCAATAACCGGTTCAAAATGGCGGGCATCAATGCCAACATAATGTTTTTCGGTATATTTTTTATCGATATGCTGGTTATTGCCAATGCCTTTTACCATATGTGGTTTAATGTAATAGCCCCGGTTGGCAATAATCGCCATGATATTGGCCATCTGCATGGGAGTGGTCGTGATCTCACCCTGTCCAATGGCTACCGATAAAATTGTCGTATAACCCCAACGATTTTTGTACATCCTGTTATAATCGGCGGCACGAAATAACTTAAACGCTTTCTCGCCCGGAAAATCGATCCCTAAGGTATCACCGATCCCGAATTTCCTCACCTTATTCTGCCATTCTTCATATGTTGCCCGCTGGTTTCGCATACCGTTTTTGGTGATCATCTTTTCAAAGATATTATAGAAATAGGTATTGCACGACCGGGAGATGGCCCAGCGCAGATTCGTATGACCATCCTGATGCTCACAGAGAAACCTCCGGTTTCCGGCCCAGTAATAGCCGGGGCAAAAGAATGTGGTTGAAGGGTTGATCACGCCATCCTGTAAGGCAATAAGGGCATCCAAAGGTTTAAATGCTGAACCGGGCGAATATTTTCCCGAAATTGGCCGGATATTGAAAGGCCGGTAGGGGTCTGCTGATAATTTTGCTAAGTTCTTGCCGGTCTCTTTACCTACCATTTGATTGGGATTATATCCCGGGCTGCTTACAAAAGCTAAAATTTCACCTGTGGCCGGCTCAATGGCGACGATGCTACCCACTTTATTCGCCAGTAATTCCTCTCCAAGCTTTTGGATGCGGCTATCCAGCGTAGTAATGAGCTGTTCACCTGATATAGCCAGTGAATCCAGCTTGCCATCGGCATAACTCCCCTGCGGAACATTATGCACATTATACAGCATGTGGGTAACACCCTTTGTGCCCCGAAGCAATGGTTCATAATATTTTTCGATACCGGCTTTACCGATATAATCGCCAGGCTTATAATAGCCGCCGTTCTTTTCAATATCAAAAGGCGAAACTTCCCGGACAAAGCCCAGAAAATGACTGGCAATACTGTCGGGATAATAACGGATCGTTCTTTTTTGTACATAAAAACCCGGGTAATTAGGCATACGCTCCTGTAAAGCAGCATAGGTTTCGACCGAGAGAAGCTTCTGAAAGATAGAAGCCCGGTAACGGGAATACACAATGGCTTTGCGGAATTTTTCCCGGAATTCAGGCATGTCGATGCCGATAATATGGCATAACGACAGCGTGTCGAAGGATTTGACCTGGTTGGGGGTGACCATCAGATCGTAAGTAGGCTGATTTTGAACTAAAATCTTATGTTGACGATCCAGAATGATCCCTCTGGCCGGGAAAACGTATAGCTTTCGCAATGCATTATTGTTAGCGTCTAAAAAATATTTATCGCTGGCCACCTGCATGTAGAATAGTTTACCTAATAAGATAAGCGTGATGAGAATGAATACGCCCTGTACGATATATTTTCGGTTAAATAACTGATCCATCAGACAGATTTCCGGTTATGAAAGGTGAATTCGATCAATACTATCATAAAGAACGTAAAAACAGTGCTTGTCAGTGCCCTGCCTAACGTATAGCTGAACTCGCTGAGTTTAAAGGCTTCGAGGAAAAATACCACAACATGGTGTGCCAGGATGCACAGTATTGCATAAAGGGCAAACCATTTAAAGCCCATATTTCCCAGTGAAGGTTCCGGCTCATCGATCGATTCCCGGTTCAGACTCACTGAAATGAAAAGTATCCGGACAAAAGCAAGGGCCACGCAGGCAGAAATATGGACCCCTAGTGTATCGTAAAAGGCATCAACCGTTAAACCGGTAAGAAAAGCCAGAAGATACAAGGCTAAATTTGGCAGGTTAAACGGAAGGACCAGGATAAAAAGTGTATAAATAAACGGCGTGGATAGATTATAAAAGCCGATATTCCGAAGCAGAAAGATCTGCACGAACAATAGCAAAAGCCATCTGAATAAATTGATGAGAATAACTTTAGTGTTCATTGGGCAATTTCGCTTCTAAATTTTTTTGCTCATTTGAAAGCCGGTCTTTGATCAGGTATACATACTGCAATGTACTAAAATCATTAAAAAGGTCGACCTCGAGCGTCATAAAATTATCACCGGTACTGATCTGGGTTTTACTCACTTTACCCACTTCAATCCCTTTCGGGAAACCACCTGCTCCGGAGGTAATAATGGTATCGCCTACATGAATGGTATAGTGGTTGGGAATTTCTTTAACAAAGGCTTTTTTTATGTCAAAATTTTTATCACCCCATACCAGTGAACCGAAGGCATTGTTTTTTTTCAGAAGCACACTAATCAGTGTTTCCTTATTCAGCAAGGAGCGTATGATCGCAAAGTTTGGAGATACATCGGTCACAAAGCCGACAACGCCCTTTTGCGGAGAGATCACTGCCATGTCCTTCACAATGCCGGCCAGGCTTCCCTTATTAATCGTAATGAAGTTATTGCGCTGGTTTACGGAGTTTTTGATAACCTTGGCCGAGTATAAAGTATATTGCTGGTGATACAGCGTATCGGTAACGTTTATGGTGGCGCTGCTATCTGAATTTTTGAAGTTCAGCAGCGCTGCTTTTAACTGTGCGTTTTCTAATGCCAGGCTGTCGTTAATGCGGCCCAGGTATAAGTAACGCTTTATGACATTTAGACGCTCATAGGCTGTTCCCACAACGGCATTTGTGGAATTGATCGTAATGCTTTTCTGATAAGCATTGTTTTTAACGCAAAGGATAATGCCAATAGTAAAGAAAATCACAAAGAAAAAAAATGCGTTATATCTGCTGATGAAAATCCAAAGGTTACGCATTTCAGTTATGGGTTATGAGTTGCGGGTTGTAAGTTGTGCGTTGCAGGGTTTAACCCCACAACCCGTAACCCACAACCGTTATTATTGCATTAAAAATTTAAAATTACCAATATTTTTTAAAGCAATACCCGTACCTCTCACGACGGCGCGGAGCGGATCTTCAGCGACATGCACCGGGAGCTTTGTTTTGGCGGCGATGCGTTTATCGAGGCCACGTAAAAGAGCACCACCACCGGTCAGGTAAATACCGGTCTGGTAAATATCGGCCGACAGTTCAGGCGGAGTGATCTCCAACGCTTTTAAAATGGCTTCTTCAATTTTAGAGATCGACTTATCCAGGCAATGCGCAATCTCGGTATAAGAAACGGTAATCTGTTTCGGTACGCCGGTCATCAGATCTCTGCCCTGAACGGCAAAATCGGCAGGAGGATCGCTCAGTTCAGGCAAAGCTGCTCCTACTTCAATTTTTATCTTCTCTGCAGTCCTGTCGCCGATCATGATGTTGTGCTGACGACGGATATAATTGACGATGTCTGAATCAAAGTTATCACCGGCCACCCGGATCGACTGGTCACATACGATACCGGAAAGTGCGATCACGGCAATCTCTGTGGTACCACCGCCAATATCGATGATCATATTGCCCATGGGTTCTTCCACATCAATACCGATACCCACAGCAGCGGCCATAGGTTCATGAATGAGATATACTTCTTTGGCGCCGGCAATCTCTGCACTGTCACGAACAGCACGTTTTTCTACTTCTGTAATGCCGGAAGGAATACAGATCACCATCCGCAACGATGGGAACATCCAGCCTTTACCACCATTCAGCATCCGGATCATGCCTTTGATCATGGCTTCGGCCGCATTAAAATCGGCAATAACACCATCTTTCAGGGGTCTTACGGTTTTGATATTATCGTGTGTTTTTCCTTCCATTTGCATGGCCTGGCGACCGATGGCAATGATCTTATTGGTTTGCCGGTCGAAAGCAACGATCGAAGGTTCATCTACTACTACTTTGTCGTTATGAATAATGAGGGTGTTCGCAGTGCCAAGGTCGATGGCCACTTCCTGTGTAAACCAGTTAAATAATCCCATGTAATGAGGTGTGTTGTTCTATGATTAACAATTATGTCTAAATCCTAAATGTAAAATTAGGCAAAATATTATATTAAGCTTTAAACTTTCTACTTTAAACTTTTTCAGTGTTTAAAATGCCTAACACCTGTGGTCACCATGGCAATACCTTTCCGGTTAGCCATATCGACCGAATCCTGATCTTTGATCGATCCTCCCGGCTGTAATACGGCTGTTATTCCGGCATCCGCTGCGATCTCTACACAATCAGGAAAAGGGAAAAAAGCATCAGAAGCCATCACCGCCCCCTGAACACTAAATCCGAAAGATGCTGCTTTTTCAATGGCCTGCCTGAGTGCATCTACCCTCGAGGTCTGGCCTACGCCGCTGGCGATGAGTACATCATCTTTAACGAGTACAATGGTGTTGGATTTGGTATGCTTTACAATCTTATTGGCGAAATACAGGTCTTTCAGCTCCTGTGTAGCCGGGGTTTTTTCGGTTACCACCGTCATCTCCTGCGGTCCTTCTATAATTAAATCTTTATCCTGTTCAATTACTCCGTTCAATAAGGTTTTAAACTGTTTTTTACCCAGCTCAACCGGATTGCGTTTTAGAATCACCCGGTTCTTTTTGGTTTTAAAAAGGTCAATCGCTGCTATTTCATAATCCGGGGCAATGAGCACTTCAAAGAACAGATTGTTGATTTCTCTGGCAGTAGCCAGGTCTATAGTCCGGTTGGCGATCAGTACGCCCCCGAAGGCCGATACCGGATCGCAGGCCAAGGCATCGATCCATGCCTGTTTCAGATCGTTTCGGGAGGCCACACCGCAGGCATTGGTATGTTTTAAAATAGCAAAAGTAGGTGTTTCAAATTCATCAATCAGGCTCACTGCCGCATCTACGTCCACCAGATTATTGTAGCTGAGCTCTTTTCCGTTCAGCTTGGTAAACATTTCTTCAAGATTGCCATAAAAGGTGCCTTTCTGATGCGGATTTTCACCGTAACGTAAGGTTTGTGCCTCCGGGATACTTTGTTTAAAGACACTCAGTGGTTCATCGGCATTAAAATAATTAAAAATGGCCGTATCATAATGTGATGAGGTATGGAAAGCCTTTTGTGCATACGATCTACGCTGGGCAAGAGTGGTCGTGCCATCCTGTTCCTGCAGCTGATGTAACAGGGTGGTATAATCATTTTTCGAAGCGATGATCACGACGTCATTAAAGTTCTTAGCTGCGGCTCTGATCAGGGAAATACCACCGATATCGATCTTTTCGATAATTTCCTCTGCCGTTCCGCCGCCTTTCACCGTTTCTTCGAAAGGATAAAGGTCAACGATGACCAGGTCGATCTCAGGAATCTCATATTGGGCAATCTGTTCCTGGTCGGAGGCCAGGCTTCGCCGGTTTAAGATGCCACCAAATACTTTGGGATGTAAGGTTTTTACCCGGCCGCCTAAAATAGACGGGTACCCGGTAAGGTCTTCAACGGCCGTTACCGGCACGTTCATATCCCGGATAAACTGTTCGGTACCTCCGGTTGAAAAAAGGGTAACACCCTGTCTGGCTAATTCGTGAATTAAAGGGGCTAATCCGTCTTTGTAATAAACTGAAATTAAGGCGTTTTTGATCTTTATGGACTGACTCATGCGGGGGGTATTATTTTAAGCCGCAAAGGTATAAAAAAATAGAGGGTTTTATAAGCGAAATCTTATATAATTTAAAGGCCTATTTCTTTAGCTTTTTCAGGATGCTTTCTACCACTCTTGGGTAATGAAGATGCTCCAGCTGCTGGCCTTTAAATTTGATCATTTCCAGGTTATCACCTTTGTCGATACGATAGCGGGCCTGGTAAATGTATTCCCCTTCATCGTAATTTTCGTTCACATAATGGATGGTAATACCACCTTCCGGGTCGCCGGCCTCCATAACGGTCCGGTGTACATGATCACCGTACATGCCTTTGCCGCCATATTTAGGCAACAAAGCCGGGTGAATGTTAATGATCCGGCCAGGGTATTCCTGAAGAAGGTTCTTAGGAATTAACCAGAGAAATCCGGCCAGTACAATAAGGTCAATGTCCAGATTTTTCAGCAGGTCAATAATACTGTCAGTATGATAGAACTCATGCCTGTCAAAAATATGCGAAGGGATCTCAAAGCTGTCTGCACGCTGTAAAACGTAAGCATCGGGGTTATTGGTTAAAACTAAGGCAACTTCTGCTTCCTGATGACGTTTAAAGTGCTCCATTAATTTTTGAGCATTAGAGCCTGAGCCGGAAGCGAAGATGGCAATACGTTTTTTCATTCGGTTATATTATGATTTAGGCCTGATGTTTTTCCAAAAATACTATTTTAGCCTGTCAAAAAAAGAATTTCTTCATTTTTCTGCCGGGAGAGGAAATGCCGGTTTTGATCGCTGAGCATACAGTGCACATGAGGATTTTTAAAAATATTTGAAAAGCATTTTGTGTTTTAATAAAAATTACTCTATATTTGCAGTCCGAAAATTAAAGATAAAAAGGCTGAATAAAAAATGGCAAATCATAAATCCGCTTTAAAAAGAATAAGAGCAAATGCAGCAAAACGCCTGCGTAACCGTTATCAGGCAAAAACTACACGTACTTTTATTAAAAGATTACGTGCAGTTGAAGATAAAAAATCGGGTGTTGAGTTATTACCAAAAGTAATTTCAATGCTGGATCGTTTAGCAAAGAAAAATGTTATTCACAAAAATAAAGCGGCAAATAATAAGTCAAAATTAACGAAATTCGTTAATAACCTTAAATAACAGCTTTCATCATATTAGGAAAGGGCGCTCAAAAGGTGCCCTTTTTTATTTTGCTTTTCTGAAGAAAAGTTTAATTTCTTACCTTTAGATCATTCCCCTCTTCATCCTTTTTGCCCTCTTATTCATATGTGGTCATATTATTTTTAATAGCCATATGGAATAGCCATGTTATCTTTATTGGTCTTCCGGAACATGGCTATTTCATAAGATCGATTCATTGCGGATGAAAAACAGTAAAAAATCAGGTATTAAAGCCTGGGCAGATGTTGACAGGCCCCGGGAGCGTCTTCTGTTACAGGGCAGAAGGACATTAACGGATGCGGAACTTATTGCGATTCTGCTGGGTTCAGGCTATAAAAGTGGAACGGCGGTCGATGTAGGCAGGCAAATCCTGCATCACTACGATCATGATCTGGCTAAGCTTGGAAAAGCAGGGATGAAAGAGCTATCCCTGTTTAAGGGCGTTGGCACAGCAAAGGCAGCCACGATTATTGCTGCATTAGAGTTAGGCCGACGAAGGAAAGAGCAGGAAAGACCTCAGCATCCGCGCATTGTTTCCTCAAAAGATGCCTATGCTATTCTTCATCCTGAAATGAGCGATCTGGCGCATGAAGAATTTTGGGTATTATTGTTAAACCGGGCACATCGGGTAATGGCGAAACATGTGGTGAGCCGTGGCGGGCAGGCGATGACTTATGTTGATCCGAAAGAAGTGTTTAAGCAGGCGTTGATACAAAATGCCGCTGCCCTGATTGTAGGGCATAATCATCCCTCAGGTAATCTGAGTGTAAGCAATGCGGATATGATGCTCACAAAGCGCTTATTGCATACCGGAAAGCTGTTAGGGATGCCGCTGCTGGATCATCTGATCATTACAGATCATCATTTTCTGAGTTTTGCCGATGAAGGACTGCTGGATGCCTGTGGAGAAGAAAGCCCTATATAAAAAGAGATAAGATTAACCCGGGAGGGAGACTATGCGGTAAAGTTTTATATTTGTTGAAGCAAATCAAAAAAATATGAAACTAAAAGTAATATTTATCGCATTCGTATGTGTAGCTTCAGGTCTGTTTTCCTATGCCCAGAAAGGCAGTCCGATCAATATCATGACATATAATATCCGGTATAACAATAAGGGCGACGGCATCAATGCCTGGCCTAACCGTAAAGACCTGGTGAAGGCACAAGTTCAATTTTATGATACGGATATCTTATGCGTACAGGAAGCCTTAGCCGGCCAGTTCGAGGATATTTTAGCGGCTACGGATTTTAAGGCTGAAGGTGTGGGCCGTGATGATGGAAAGCGAAAAGGAGAATTCTCGGCTATTTTTTATAATAAAAATCGTTTCTTACGCAAAGACGGGGGAACATTCTGGCTGTCGCCAACACCGGATGTGCCGGGTAAAGGCTGGGATGCCGTATTGCCCCGGATCTGTACCTGGGTTCGTTTATATGATAAACAAAATAAAAAGGAATTTATGGTTTTTAATACGCATTACGACCATGTAGGTGTGCAGTCGCGTATACAGGCAGCATTACTGATTAAGCAAAAGATACAGGAGATTGCGCCTAAACTGCCGGTTGTGTTTACGGGCGATCTGAATGTGACACCTGAAACGGAAGCCATAGCTACGATAAAATCATTTTTGACCGATGCCCGTGATGTTTCGGCAGAGCCTCCATACGGCCCGTTGGGAACATTTAATAATTTTAAATACGATAGTGAGCTGAAAGAGAAGATCGACTATATTTTTATTAATCAGGGTTTTAAAGTACAGAAATTTGCCACCCTTACCGATCACAAAGATCGCAGGTATTTTTCAGATCACTTACCGCTTTTTGCCCGGTTGTTTTTGAATTAGACGTGTGTACACACTCAGCCCGGTATCCGGGAAATTTATCAACCTTGCAGGTTGCCAGACATGGTCATAGACACCTGCAGGGTTAATTTTAATAAATGGGCTGAACAAACGGGTGCCGGAGAAACTAAGGCTAATCTTCAGCCAGGAACGGATACCGGTAGTCCTTTGGCGGATCAAACGTTTCTTTTATCGTACGCGGAGAAACCCAACGCAATAAATTGATCATCGAACCGGCCTTATCGTTTGTGCCACTGCCTCTGGCACCGCCAAAAGGCTGCTGGCCTACTACGGCTCCTGTACATTTATCATTAATATAGAAGTTACCCGCAGCGTTTCTTAAGCGGTGGGTGGCCTGCGCAATGGCATAACGATCCTGCGCGATCACGGCGCCGGTCAGCGCATAGATCGAAGTGCTGTCGATAAGGTCCAGTGTGGCTTCGAAATCCTGGTCATTGTATACATATACGGTAAGCACAGGGCCGAAGAGCTCTTCGCACATGGTCGTATATTTAGGGTCTTTAACCACTAAAACGGTCGGTTCAATGAAATAACCTTTGCTCTTGTCATAACTGCCGCCGGCAATAATCTCCACACTTTCATCTTTTTTGGCAGCATCAATGTAGCGGGCCAGGTTATCGAACGATTTTTCGTCGATCACGGCATTGATGAAATTTCCGAAATCTTCCGTGCCGCCCATCTTAAACGTGGCCAGGTCGCGAAGCATGAGCGCTTTGATGTCAGGCCATATACTTTTCGCGATATAAGTTCTCGATGCGGCCGAACATTTTTGGCCCTGGTATTCAAAAGCTCCCCTTAAGATGGCCGTACTGGATACTTCCGCATCCGCAGAACCATGGATCAGAATGAAATCCTTACCACCTGTTTCGCCTACAATGCGCGGATAGGTCTTGTATTTATGAATGTTGTTGCCAATGGTTTTCCAGATATCCTGGAATACGCCGGTCGATCCGGTAAAGTGGATGCCTGCAAAATCAGCGTGGTTAAAGATCACTTCGCCTGCATCAGGTCCGGATACATAGACCAGGTTGATGACGCCATCCGGTAAACCAGCCTCTTTAAAGATCTGCATCAGTATATTGGCAGCATAGATCTGCGTATTGGCTGGTTTCCATACCACTACATTGCCCATCATGGCTACTGAAGTAGGAAGGTTTCCGGCAATGGCCGTAAAATTAAATGGTGTTAAAGCAAATACAAAGCCTTCTAACGGGCGCTGCTCTACGCGGTTCCATGATCCACGGGGTGATACCGGCGGTTGCTGCCCGTAAATCTCAGCCATATAGCTTACGTTAAACCGGAGGAAATCGATGATCTCGCACGCTGAGTCAATTTCAGCCTGAAAAGCATTTTTACTCTGCCCTAACATCGTAGCGGCATTTAATGTATAGCGGTATGGGCCGGCTATTAAATCAGCAGCCTTCAGGAAAATAGCAGCACGTTGTTCCCATGCCAGGTTTTCCCAGTCGGCTTTTGCTGCAAGCGCCGCATCAATAGCCTGTTTAACATGATTTTTATTTCCTTTGCTATACGTCGCTAAAACGTGCTGATGATCGTGAGGCGGGCTGACTTTACCTTTATCTTCTGTATAAACCAACTCGGGCCCGATGTACATCGGAATGTCAATTGTCGTGGCGCGGGCATCGGCTAAAGCAGCTTTTAACAGCCTGCGTTCGTTACTTCCGGGGGCATAACTTAAGATCGGCTCGTTTACAGGGCCGGGTACGTTGAAAAATCCTTTAAGCATAAAATTTAATTTTGCACAAAGATACGTATTTTTGGATAGTTATGGTCCGGCTTCTACGTTATTTGCTTTTCCCATTCTCCATACTTTATGGGATCATCATGCGGTGCCGTAACCTCTGCTATACCATAGGGATCTTTAAATCGGTGAAATTTGATATTCCGGTGATCTGTATCGGGAATTTAGCCGTAGGCGGTGCCGGAAAAACACCGGCTACAGAATACCTGGTGAACCTGCTGGACGGGTATAAAATAGCCATTTTAAGCCGCGGTTATGGTCGTAAAACCAAAGGATTTCTGCAGGCTGCCCCACATTGCACAGCAAAGGATATTGGTGATGAACCGCTTCAATATTATCATAAATTTCCCCATATTACGGTGGCGGTATGTGAAGACCGGGTGTATGGCATTCAACAGCTGAAAGGGGACCATGATGTTATCCTGCTGGATGATGCCTTTCAGCACCGGGCTGTAAGAGCAGGATTTTACCTCCTGCTTTTTGAGTTCGATAAAGTGTTGAAATGGCAGTTCCTGCTTCCTGCCGGAAATCTGAGAGAGCCTTTTTCGGCTTACAAAAGGGCAGATGCCGTACTCATCACCAAGAGCCCGCCGCTGGTAAACCGTCTTGATCAGATCACTATTTATAAAAAAATAAACCTGCCGGTTACCAAACGGGTCTCTTTTTCGTTTATCCGCTACGGAGAACTTGCGGCGCTTTATTCCGGGACACCTTCGTCAAAGACTGCTCCCGAAGCCGTTTTTGTGTTAACAGGCATTGCTAATCCCAAACCTTTATACCATTATCTTCATTCTCTCTCTCCGGAGATCATTCGTTTTGAATACCCCGATCATCATCCTTTCACGACGAATGACGTGAAGCGATTGCTTGAGGCATATCATCGCCATCCGGCTAAAGAAAAAATGATCATCACAACAGAAAAAGATAGTAAACGTTTATTAAGTGATGATATTCGAGATTTACTGCTAAATTTGCCAGTATTCTATTTGCCAATTGCAATGGAGCTGGCACCTAAAGATAAATTTTCCTTTGATAAGAACATTTTAGATTATGTGGCAAGCGTTAAACGAATCCGTAAATTATCTGAGGCGTAAGATTGGTGATTTCGAGCCCGAAATAGGTATTGTATTGGGGACAGGGCTTGGCGGACTGGTGAATGATATCCATATTGCGCACAGTATTCTATATTCAGCTATTCCGAATTTTCCGATTTCGACAGTAGAGTTTCATTCAGGGAAATTAATTTTTGGCGAGTTAGAAGGCCGCCGGGTAGTGGCCATGCAAGGCAGACTCCATTATTATGAAGGATATAGCATGCAGCAGATTACCTTTCCGATACGGGTATTAAAATTGCTTGGCGTAAAGAACCTGTTTGTTTCAAATGCTGCCGGATCTTTAAATCCTGCCTTTAAAAAGGGTTCTCTGATGATCCTGAATGATCATATCAACCTGCAACCGGAAAGTCCCTTAAGAGGGATGAATGATGGCGATTTAGGACCGCGTTTCCCCGATATGAGTGCGCCTTATTCGAAAGGACTGATCCAAAAAGGATTAGACATCGCCCGGAAAGAGGGCATTGAATGCCATCAGGGGGTATATGTGGCGGTAAGCGGGCCAAACCTCGAAACTAAAGCAGAATATAAATATCTCCGTCTTATTGGTGGTGATGCCGTTGGCATGAGTACGGTGCCTGAGGTTATTGTGGCTAACCATATGAAATTGCCGGTTTTTGCGATTTCTGTGTTAACTGACGAAGGCTTTCCTGAAGAACTGCAGCCGGTGAGTTTAGATGAAATTGTCGCCACTGCTGCTAAGGCAGAACCTAAAATGACCACGATCCTCCGTCAACTAACTGCCAGCCTGTAATGCGTAATCCTATATTTTTTCTGCTTTTTACAGTACTTTTCCTGGCGGTGTTCACAGCGGCATCACAAGACCTTAAAACGAATATCAACACCAATAAAAAACAGCAGGATTCGTTGCGGAAAGCGTTAGATAAGCCTAAAGATTCAGTGGTATTTAATGCTAAATATATACGATATACTACCCTGAGCTTAACGAAAGACAGCATTCAGACCCTGCCCATTGATACCAGCTTAACCGGGTTTCAAAATTTCAGTCCGCTGGTACAACCGCGCAGGCCTACCATAGTTACCGGAAATTTAGGGCTGGCTGCCACGTCACTTTTATTTGATCCGCTAAAGACCATTGGTTTTGCCAGCGGTTTTCATGCGCTTGACCTTTATACACTTCAACAGGAAGATGTACGGTTTTATAAGGCCCGTACTCAGTTCACCAGTCTGTATTATGTGAATGGAGGCGAAAAAGAGCAGCTTTTAAAAGTTCTCCATACCCAGAACATTAAAAAGAACTGGAACTTCGGCGCTAATTATGACCGTATCGGTGCCAACGGAGCCTATACGCATCAGCGGGGCGATCACCTGAATGCTGCGGTCTTTACCTGGTATGAAGCGCCCAATAAACGGTATAATCTTTGGGTCGACGGTGTGTTTAATACCCTGAAGGCACAGGAGAACGGTTCGGTCATTAAGCGTGACATCTTTGCCGAAACGGGTCAGAAATTAGTGAACAGGATGGCCGAAGCTGTAAGATTGTATACTGCGAAGCAGTTCTGGCGCAGAAATTCGGTATTGATAAAGCAGAGTTATTTTGTAGGTCGTATTGACAGTACGGGAAAGAACAGCAGTCAGAATATCCTGCCTACCAATAAAATTTCACATACATTTATCTATGACAAGCAGTTCTATGTGTTTAAGAAAAACGAGACAGAGACTGATGTGATTCGGGTGCTTCCCGAAAAAGGCGCCTATGATGATGCTTTTACGAACGACTCGACAAATGTAAAGCATTTTCAGAATGAGTTTATTTACAGTTTCTTTTTACGTGCAAAAGGAAGTGCTGTAACAAAGAATGAACTTAAAATCGATGCTGGTATCCGTCATGATTTCTATCGCTTTGGCCAATATAACATCAAGCCGGACAACAGCTATTTTTACGCAGATTCATCCACTTTTCAGAATACGACACTTTTAGGTGTAGCCGGTTACCGTTTTAGCGACCGTATCGATCTGAATGTCAATATACAGCAGATCTTTCAGGGGCGGCATATCGGTGATTTCCTGTATGAAGCTAAAAGTAATCTTGTATTAGGTCGGAAAGCCGGACAGGTTTTAATGGGCGCTTATCTGCAGAACAAATCACCGGAACAAATTTATAGTCAGTACACCGGCAATCATTATAAATGGGATAACAGAACTATTTTTGACCGGACTAAAATTGCCAATTTATCGTTCAATTACCAGAACGACCTGTTAAAGGCCGATGCCGGTATTTCGTATTATTTAGTTAATAATTACCTGTATTTTAAGGAGGGAGCACCGGCTAAAAGTATTACTCCGGCACAAGAGAGCGGAGCCATTAACCTGATGAAACTACATGCCGGCAAGCGCTTTGACCTGGGGAGCTTTCATCTCGATGCTTATGTGGTGTATCAGAAGACCGACCGGCAAAGCCTGTTAAGAACGCCTGAATTTTATACCTTTAACAGTATCTATAAAGAACATACCTTTTTTAAGGTGCTGAAAACCCAGATCGGTTTCGATATACGATATAATAGTGCTTATACAGCATTATCTTATTCGCCGGCGGCAAGCCAGTTCTATAATGGCAATCCGGTTGTTTTTGCGTCGAAACCTGTAGCCGATTTCTGGATAAAAGCATCTCTGCGCCGGGCAAATCTGTTATTGAAATATGATTATGTGAATCAGGGTGTGTTTTCGAATGGCTACTATACGGTGAATGACTACCCGATGCAGGATCGTCTGCTCAAGCTGGGGGTATGGTGGAATTTTTATGATTAATGCGCGTAGATTATATATGATGCCTGTTACGGAAGCGGATATTTTATATGAAGATAATCACCTGATCGCGGTCAATAAGCGGGCGGGCGATGTGGTTCAGGTGGATGATACCGGCGATGAGCCCCTGGACGAGAAAGTAAAAAAATATCTTGCTGCTAAATATAATAAGCCTGGCAGTGCATTTTTAGGTGTAGTGCACCGTTTAGACCGGCCGGTGAGTGGCGTGATCCTGTTTGCAAAGACCAGTAAGGCCTTAGAACGGATGAATGCCCAGTTTAAAAACCGGGAAGTACAAAAAACGTATTTTGCCGTAGTCAGGAATAAGCCCTTGCACGACAGCGGCAAGCTGGTACACTGGCTGATTAAAAACCCGCAAAAAAATGTGGTTACAGCACATACTACCGAAGTAAAGGGCAGCCAGCGTTCAGAGTTGGATTATAAACTGATCGGTGAGCTTGACGGATATTATTTACTGCGTGTGAATCCGCTTACCGGACGGTCGCACCAGATCAGGGTACAATTGTCGACCATGAACTGTCCGATCGTGGGCGATAATAAATACGGCTACCCGCGGGGCAGCAGGAAAGGAAGCATTTGTTTGCATGCCCGGAAGCTGGAATTCATCCATCCGGTTAAAAAAGAAAAAATAAGCATCCGGGCCGCATTACCCGTGGATGGCTTTTGGGAACGTTTTGAAACGTTTTAAAATTTGTCCCTTTTTATTGTAGCGAACCCTTATTGTATTACGTATATCCTATTAAATTTAAAAATAAAAGAAATACTATGAAGAAACGATTTTCAATAATGGCTGTAGCCCTGATGGCCGGCGTAATGGTTTCCTGCCAGAGCAATACCAAAACACCCGAAGACAGTACGACTGATACTACGGCAACTGCAGCGGTGAACACATCAGCCGATACAAGTGCGGCTAAAGACCAGATGGCTCCAACAGGCAATGGCGCAGAGATACTGAATGTTTCACCGGATGTAAAGGTAGACGTTCCGCAGTTCTCGAGCGAGGATGTGAATAATGGCTTTGCCAAATTTGAACCCATGCGTCAGGCTTATAAACAGGCCATTGAACAAAAAGATGCTGCGAAAATAAAAGAGCTGACCACTACATTTAATGCCTGGGCTAAAGAAGCGGCTACCTGGGGAAATAAGCTGACCAAAGAGGAGAACCAGGTATATATTGATCATTATACCAAGCTGGTTACACAGTGGGAAAAACTTTCTAAAAAAGTAAAAAAATAAAAGACGGCCAAAGTTGTCTTATGAAACATTGTCCCCGCCATTCCAGGTGGGGATTTTTATTTAAAAACGTTCTAAATTACCCTAAATTACAGCATAATGACAGTGAAGTATTTCGCCCTTATTACTTTTGTTCCGGATAAAATTACGCGTTACCTGTTTTGGACTATTTAAAGATAATTGCATTTACGCATAAGCAGATCGACTTAAAGGCATTAGGGAAGTTAGTGATATGTGAGCAGAGCCTTGACAGCCGGCTGAGCAATATCAGGACGGAATTAAACGTCAGTGAAATATTTTATATAGGCACCTGTAATCGCGTTGAATTTATTTTTACATCGGCTGAAGATGTCGACAAAGCTTTCGTGACCCGCTTTATGGAAGTACTGGATATGGGGCTTCCGAAAAAGCACATGGAACAGTTTGTAGACAATGTTTCGGTATACGAGAAAGTAGAGGCCTTTAATCATCTGCTGCGTACCTCCTGCTCCCTGGAAAGCCTTGTAGTAGGCGAAAAAGAGATTCTGGCCCAGGTGCGTAAGGCCTACGAAGCCTGCCGGCTTGCCGGCTTTACCGGTGATTATATGCGGATGATCATGAACCGTGTAGTGAAAACCGCTAAAGAAGTCTATACCCATACCAATATTTCTAAAAACCCTGTATCGGTAGTGTCCCTGGCTTATCGTAAGCTCAGAGTGCTGAATATGAAACCCGATTCGCGCCTGTTAATTATAGGTGCAGGCGAAACGAATAATCTTATTGCGCAATATCTGAAAAAGCATAAATACGCCAACTTTACAGTTTTTAACCGTACGCTGGAAAAGGCTGAACATCTTGCGAAAGCTTTGAACGGAGCCGCTTATCCTCTGCATGCGCTGACCAGTTACGATAAAGGTTTTGATGTGATCATTACCTGTACCGGTGCTGTGGAACCGGTACTTACCGAAGCGATTTATCGCCAGCTGCTGAATGGAGAAACCGGTAAAAAGGTCATTGTAGACCTTGCCGTTCCGGCAGATGTGGCACCGGAGGTCACCCAACATTTTCCTGTACATTATATCGAAGTCGAATCGCTTAAAGAAGTTGCCCGTAAAAATATTCAGGAACGCTATGCTGAACTGATTAATGCCGAACATATCATTGATGCAAATATCAAGGAGTTTGAAAAGGTTTTACGCCAGCGGAAGATCGAAATCGCTATGAGCGATGTGCCGAAGAAGATAAAAGAGATCAAACATACGGCATTGAATGGCATTTTCGCCCAGGAGATCAATACGCTTGATGATAATTCACGGGCGGTATTGGAACGGGTAGTGAACTACATGGAGAAAAAATGCATCAGTGTTCCCATGATGCTGGCAAAGGAGATCCTGGTGAATAATAGTTAAGCTATTGTCAGGATAATGGAATGATGTCGAGCACACACACCCGCAGGCGTGGTGAATTCCCTGTAAAAGTGTAAATTTGCTGAAAAGAATTAAGGTGAAACAAATAATTATTGGTACGCGGGGAAGTGATTTAGCCCTTTGGCAGGCTAACTATGTGAAAGACAGGCTGGCAGCGATCGGTATAAGCGCTGAATTGAAGATCATAAAGACGCAGGGCGATAAAATACTGAATCTCCGGCTGGATAAGCTGGAAGGCAAAGGTTTTTTTACCAAAGAACTGGAAGAAGAATTATTGAATGGCCAGATCGACATGGCTGTTCACTCGCATAAAGATTTACCCACTGTTCATCCGCCAGGATTGACGATTGCCGCCATTACTGAACGGGAAGATCCGGCAGAGCTGCTGCTGATCTTAAAAGATTGCGTAGAGGTGAGTCAGAAACTTTCTCTGAAGAAAGGTGCCATGGTAGGCACCTCATCGAATCGCCGTAAGGCACAGTTGCTGGCATTGCGTCCTGATCTGAATATTGAAGATCTGCGCGGCAATGTACCTACCCGGATCCAAAAACTACGCGATGAAGATTATGATGCGATTTTACTGGCCAAAGCAGGTGTAAGTCGCCTGAATATCGACCTGTCTGAATTTCATGTCGAGGTCATCGACACGACTGAGCTCATTCCGGCACCGGCACAGGGGGCACTGGCTATCCAGATCCGCGAAAGTGACAATGAGCTGTTCCAGGTCATACAGGCCTTACATCATCAGGCAACGGCCGATGAGATCGGGGTGGAACGGCGTGTATTAAACTTATTTGAAGGCGGATGCCACATGCCTCTGGGATGCTATTGTAAACAGGAAAATGGTGAATTTGAAGTATGGACCTCTAAAGCGGAAACCGATGAGGATTTCCCCGACAGGGTCTTTATACGAAGCAACACCACCGAAGGGCTGGCCGAGCTGATCGTATCGAAATTTGATAAAAAGCGGAAAATGCCGTCAAAAGTATTCATATCAAGAGAGGTAGGTGAGCATAGTTATTTCAGAAAGGCCCTGGAGAAACACCAGATCGAAATTGACGGGCGTTCCCTGATCCGCACATTTCCCATTGTCAATACCTTAGACCCTTTTTATCTCAAAAATATTGACTGGATTTTCTTCAGTAGCCGTAATGGTGTCGATTACTTCTTTAAGCTTAACCCGCTGCTATCCAAAAAAGTAAAGTTCGGGGTGGTAGGACGTGGTTCAGAAGATACGCTGCGTAAATATGGCCATCTGGCTGATTTTGTAGGTGAAGGAGGTGAGATTGAGGAAGTGGCTGAGTTATTCGCTGCTCGTGTAAAAGGTGAAACGGTATTGTTCCCGCGGGCGCAGGACTCGCTGCTGAGCATACAGAAAGCCCTGGATCTTTCCACGAAAGTGATCGATCTGCCGATCTACGAAACGGTAATCGAAGAAGATGTAGATGGTACGGCTGCTGAAATCCTTATTTTTACCAGCCCCTCTAATGTAGAGGCTTATTTTGTGGAGAATCTGCTGGAACCGGAGCAGAAAGTGATCGCCATCGGTAATTCAACAGGAAAAAAATTAGACGAAATGGGCGTTCATTATGCTTTACCTTATTCGCCGGATGAGATCGGGCTGGCAGAAGCTGTTTTTGGAACAGAGAATGAATAAAAACATAACAAGAAATAAAATGTTGTACAGACCCCGCAGATTACGAAAAAACCCGGTAGTGAGGGAAATGATTGCCGAAACCCGGTTATCGAAAGATATGTTCATCTATCCCTGCTTCGTTGTTCCTGGAGCAGGCATTAAAAAACCGGTAGACGCCATGCCTGGTGTGCATCATTTTTCGACCGATACTTTATTGAAAGATGTGGAAGCAGGGCTGAAGGCGGGAGTGAATAAAATCATGCTTTTTGGTGTGGGCGATGAAAAAAGCGACGATGCCCGTTCCGCATATGACAGTCATTCGCTTGTTCCGGTAACCGTTCGTGCCCTTAAAGAACAGTTTGGCGATGATCTGTATGTCGTGACCGATGTGTGTGTGTGTTCCTATACCACGCATGGCCATTGCGGTATTATGGAAAATGATTATGTTCAGAATGATCAGACCGTCGAACTCATTGCCCGTATGGCCCTGAATCATGCAGACGCAGGGGCCGATATGCTGGCGCCTTCGGATATGATGGATGGCCGTGTGCTGGCTATTCGTGAACGGCTGGATGCACAGGGCTTTGAGAATGTGGCCATTATGAGCCATGCCACTAAATTTGCTTCTTCTTATTATGGTCCTTTCCGTGAAGCTGCCGATTGTGCCCCGAATAAAGGCGACCGGAAAGCCTATCAAATGGATTTCAGAAATCCTTCGGAAGCCATCAGGGAAGCATTATTGGATGAAAATGAAGGTGCTGATATACTGATGGTTAAGCCGGCCCTGGCTTACCTCGATATTATTTCAGCATTAAAGCAGCATACCCGTGTGCCGATCGCATGCTATAATGTATCGGGTGAATATGCGATGATCAAGGCTGCGGCACAACGCGGCTGGATCGATGAGCAAAAGGTTGTGATGGAAACCATGCATGCTTTTGCCCGGGCGGGCGCCAGTGTGATCACCACCTACCATATCAGGGATATTTTAGAAAATAAGTGGATGTAATTGGAGGGGAAAATGGATATATCAAGAGCCAAATCAGCTGAACTTTACGAAAAATCAAAAACCTACTTCCCCGGCGGTGTAAATTCGCCGGTGCGGGCATTTAAATCCGTATATGGCACACCGCTTTTTATCGAAAAAGGCGATGGATGCCGGATCTGGGATGCTGATGGCAACGAATTTATAGATTTTTGCGCCAGCTGGGGCCCGCTTATTCTTGGGCATAATCATCAGGCTATACGCGAAAACGTGATGCAGGTGATGCAACATGGAATGAGCTTTGGAGCACCAACAGCACTTGAAAATGAACTGGCGGAGCTGATCATTGGTCATAACCGCTTCGTGGAAAAGATCCGTTTTACCAGCTCCGGAACAGAAGCCGTCATGTCAGCCATCCGGCTGGCCAGAGGCTATACCCGGAGGGATAAGATCATCAAATTTGAAGGCTGTTATCATGGGCACAGTGATTCGCTGCTGGTAAAAGCCGGTTCGGGCCTGGTCACCTTTGGCGAAACATCATCGGCCGGTGTGCCTAAAGCCTTTGCCGAAGAAACAGTCGTCATCCCTTTAAACGACCGGGAGGCTGTAACCTCGGCCTTTGCCCAATTTAAAGACCAGGTAGCGGCAGTAATTATCGAGGGTATCCCCGCCAATAACGGCCTGTTAATACAGGATAAATCCTATATCGAATTTTTAAGAAAAGCCTGTACGGAGAATGGCGCGCTGCTCATTTTTGATGAGGTGATTACCGGTTTCAGGGTAGGTTTTGAAGGGGCTGCGGCATGGTATGGTATTACGCCCGATATTTTAACCTATGGCAAAATTATAGGCGGAGGGTTGCCGGTGGGTATGTATGGCGCACGGGCAGAGATTATGGGCCATATTTCGCCCGATGGTGGTGTTTACCAGGCGGGTACACTTTCAGGTAACCCCGTAGCCATGGCGGCAGGCATTGCCACCTTAAAAGAATTGCTTCGGGAAGGGTTTTATGAAAACCTGAATAGCAAAGCCTCCGCATTTGTAGAAAGCATACGTGCTTTTGTGGCACAACGGCAATATCCTGTAAAACTATTCAGTATCGGCTCCATCTTCTGGATTGCCTTTACCACAGCCGAAAAAATCCAATCGGCTGAAGCGATTGATCCTGTAAGTATGGAGCCGTTTAAAGTGATGCATCGCGAACTGCTGAACCGGGGGGTTTATTTTGGACCATCAGGCTATGAAGTGGGCTTTATTTCGGCAGCACATACGCCAGACGTATTAGAAAAGGCCAAAAGCGCTATCTTTGAAGTGTTAGATTTACTATTTAAAAAATGAAAAAATCGTTGCTCATCTTTTACGCGTTGCTATTTTATGCCGTGATCGAAATGTTCTGGTGGGGAACGGTAGTGGTTGATCTTCAACCTTCGCGTATGGCGATGGTAATGGGGGAGGGCTCGGTATTTTTGTTCCTGCTTTGTGTGGGGGCTTATTTTATTCATGCCTCGATTAAAAAGGAAGATAAGCTGCATGAACGGCAGCAGAATTTTCTGTTGTCGGTTACCCATGAGTTAAAATCGCCGCTGGCCGCGATTAAGCTGTCGCTCCAAACCATTGCCAAAAGAGACCTGGAAAAACAGATGCAGTTGTCGTTGCTGAATAATTCATTGAAAGATATAGAGCGCCTCGACGATCTGGTTGAAAATATGCTGCTGGCCACTAAGATTGAGAGCCGGACCTACTCCTTTCCAAAAGAAGAATTTGATTTCTCAGAATTAGTGGCCCGGATTACCGACCGGCTGCAGGTACATTCCTGCGGCAATGAGCAGCTGATCAATGCGTCGATCGAACCTGGTGTTAAATTAACAGGGGATAAGTTTGCCTTATCGTCGGTAGTGACTAACCTCGTGGAGAATGCGGTGAAATATTCAGGGCCCTGTGCCGAAGTTTCAGTGGTGCTCTGCCAAAATGACGGAAAGCCGGTTTTAACCGTTGCCGATAAGGGTTTGGGCATTCCTGATCATGAAAAGATGCTGATCTTTGATAAATTTTATCGTGTGGGTGATGAAAATGTGCGAAAATCAAAAGGTACCGGACTTGGCTTGTTTATTGTTAAAGAAGTATTACAAAATCACGATGCTGATATCAGCGTGAGAGATAACGTACCCCAGGGTGCTATTTTTGAAGTAACATTTAACTGATATGTCACAAAAATTAAGAATACTCTTAGTCGAAGATGAAGACCATTTGCTCGACGCCATTAAATTAAACCTCGAACTCGAGGGATATAAGGTTCATGCCGTAAAGGATGGGAAAACCGCGCTTAAAGTGTTTAAAGAAGAACGTTTTAACCTGATCATTCTTGATGTAATGCTTCCGGAAATGGATGGTTTTCAGGTGTGCGAAACCATACGTCTTGAAAATACCGAGGTGCCCATCCTGTTCCTGACCGCTAAGAATACCAGCGAAGACCGGGTGATGGGACTGAAAAAAGGAGCAGATGATTACCTGGTTAAACCGTTTAATTTAGAAGAACTAATTTTGCGTGTAGGTATCCTGGTCAAACGCAGTTTAAAAGCCGACGACCTGAAAGAGTTAAACTCCTATAAGATTGGTGATAAAACCATTTATTTTAATTCGTTTGAATTAAAACATGATGACGGTACCGTAGTGCCCCTCACCAAGAAAGAAACCATGTTGCTAAAATTATTAATCGAAAGGAAAAACGAGGCCGTTTCCCGGGAACAGATACTCGAAACGGTTTGGAATTATGATGTTTATCCGTCTACACGGACTATCGACAACTTTATTTTAACCTTCCGTAAATATTTTGAACCCGATCAGAAAAACCCGGTTTATTTTCATTCGATCAGGGGGGTGGGCTATAAGTTCACCGATCATTAGACGCTATGTATAACGCGAACGGAAGGTACGCCTTAATGGCCGTTTTTATTTTTGCGGCAGGGATATGCCTGTATTATACACAATACCAGCTGGCAGCGATTGCCGGCTTTCTCTTTTGTTTCGTATTGTATACGCATTTTAAGCATAGTTCGGTATTGCTCGCATCGAAGCATTTTAAAAATTCAGACTATGACCGGGCGGAGAAAGTTTTAGACGAAGTGGGAAATCCGGATCGCCTGGCGAAAAACCGGCGAGGATACTATGAGTTTATGCGGGCAAATATCGCCTTACAGCGCGATGACTTTGAAACGGCCGAGTTTCACTTCCAGATTGCCAGCCGTTTCCCTTTGGGCGGAAAAAATGATAAGGCCTTTGTGCTGATCCATCTGGCTAACCTGGCCTTACGGAAAAAAGACGGTGAGCGTGCACGCGCTTATGTCGCCAAAGCAAAAGAACTGGCCGTTAGTAAACGTGCGCAGGAAATTATTAAAATTATAGAGAAAGAAGCCGACGGCTTCGCTTAGCAATCCCGATGAACAATACTTTATTTTTAGACGCTGCCTTTTCAAAACCTACAGAACGTCCGCCGGTATGGATGATGCGTCAGGCCGGACGCTTTATGCCGCAATATTGGGAAATAAAAAATAAATACTCTTTTTTAGAGATGTGTAAAACACCCGAAATTGCGGCCGATGTGACCATGTTACCGGTTGATCTGTTGGGAATTGATGCCGCTATCCTGTTCAGTGATATCCTGGTTACCGGTGAGGCCATGGGGGGTGATCTGAGTTTTACACAGGGCGTAGGGCCTAAATTCGCTAACCCGGTGCGCAATGCGGCCGATATCGATCGCCTCGAAACGGATGTGACCGATCGCCTGCAATATGTGGCTGATGCCATTCAGGTTATCCAGCAACGATTAAACGGCGGTATCCCGCTGATCGGCTTTGCCGGGGCGCCATTCACGGTCATGAGCTACCTGGTAGAAGGCGGTTCGTCAAAAGATTTTAAACTAACGAAATTATTTATTCATAATCATCCCGTACTGGCGCACCGCTTACTGGCCAAAATTGCACAGGTAACCACCGCTTACCTGAATATGCAGATTGCTGCCGGGGTAAATGCCCTTCAGTTGTTCGATAGCTGGGCTTTGTCTTTGTCGTGGGACGATTACCGCGAGTTCTCGCATCAGTATAATCAGCAGATTCTGGCCGGCTTAAACCGTAAAGACATTCCTGTGATTTCATTTTGCAAAGGAAGTTCGGTTTTTGCACCCATGATGGCCGAAGCCAGACCCAATGTGATCTCGGTTGACTGGAATGCTGATCTGTTACAGATTAAACAGGCACTGCCTGCCGGGATAGCCGTGCAGGGGAACCTGGATCCGCATGTGCTGTATGCCGATAAACCGGTCATTAAGAAATATATCCTGCGCCTGTTTGAACGCATGCGCGGCGAAAGCGGTTTTATCTTTAATCTGGGTCATGGCATTATGCCTGATATTCCTTTCGATCATGTAAAGTATGCGATCGATGTGGTAAAAGAATTCAGGTATTAAATTATCTTTGTGTAAAGCAAGATAAAAATGGAAGCCTGGTACCGGTATATATTGGCCACTCACATCATCTTCGTGGTAAGCTGGATGGCCGGATTATTTTACGGCGTTCGCTTATTTATTTATCACACGGAGGCGAATGACAAACCGGAACCTGAGCGCAGTATCTTAATACGTGAATACGCCAAAATTACCGCCCGTCTCTGGAACATCATTACTACTCCGGCCATGGTGCTGACCACTTTAGCCGGAGTAACGATGCTATGGATCACGCCGGGCTGGCTTTCGCAGCCCTGGATGCATGTGAAATTATGCTTTGTAGCGGGTTTGTTAGCGTATCATTTTATCTGCCAGCGCATCATGAAGCAATTACGTGCCGGTATATTTAAATGGTCGTCCACCCGTTTGCGTCTCTGGAATGAAGTAGCTACGATTTTGCTGGTCGCTATTGTGTTTACGGTGATCCTAAAAAGTGCGATTGACTGGCTTTATGGATTGACAGGGCTGATCATATTTTCCGTAATCATTATGGTTGCTGTAAAAATGTATAAGCGTTACCGTGAAAAGAAAGGCATTTAGGCTCAGATTTTAGCCATGAAGAAACTACTGTCCGGCTTCCTTTTATTGTGGCATTGCAGTGCGGTGTATGCGCAGCTGAACAATGAGACATTGTTTAACCGTGTCCGGCCGGCCGACAGCCTGGAAAAGCAGCTGGATTTTAGTTTCTATACGTTTAATTATGTGCGGAATTATGAATACTCGAATCATTTTCATGATGGGTATACCTTATATGGTACGCAGCTGGAACCCAGGATCATTTATTACGCGCATCCCCGGCTGGCATTAAGCGCCGGTGCTTATATCCGTAAAGATTTTGGCCGAGAAGGCATTCGGGATGCACAGCCGCTGTTTAATTTAACCTATAAAAAGCGTGACCTGACCCTGATCTTCGGATCGCTCGAAGGCAATATCCAGCATCAGTATATCGAGCCTCTATATGATTTCGAGCGTAAGATCACGGCACCGGTCGAATACGGTACGCAGTTAATCGTCGACCGGCAGAAATTTAAGCTCGATGCCTGGCTGGCCTGGCAGAAAATGATCTACCGCGGCGAAGCGGCAAAAGAAGAGATCGTTGGCGGTGTAACAGCCGATCCGGTGTTAGGGCAATGGGGACAAACAACGCTGAGCCTTCCGGTACAGATTTTAGCGTATCACCAGGGCGGACAGATCGATGTGCTGAAACAGGTACCCATTAGTACCTTAATGAATGGGGCGCTTGGATTTAAGCTATATAAGGTGCGCGCCGGTATCTTGCAGTCGCTCTTTACTGAAAATTATATCGCCTTTTATAAAGATTTTTCCCCCACAAAAATACGGGCCTGGCAGGGCGGCTATGGCCTCTGGCTTAATGCCGGAATGCATACCTCATGGGGAAACCTGGTAGCCTCGTACTGGAAAGGACACGATTTTATCAGCATTAAAGGTATGCCTTTATATGAGTCGGTTTCCCAAACCCTTTATGAACAGGGGTACCGGCAGCCGCACCGGAGTGTACTGGCTTTACGTTATCTCTATCAGAAAGCGCTTATTCCAAACCTTTACCTTGATATCCGTTTTGAGCCGCATATCGACTTTCATGAGAAAGCTAAAAACCTCCAGTTCAGCCACTCTTTCTTTCTAACGTACAAAGAAACATTTAAATTACTTAAGGCAGGTTCTAAATACTAAGTACTACAAGTAAAAATATTTTTTATAGGGATGCAACCTTTAGGTTGAAACGATCATCTACCCTATACAAACCTACAAAAAGACGTGAAGAAAACATTTACCATTGATGAATTAGCGGAAGGATGTAAAGCCGGGAACAGACAGATGCAGGAATTGCTGTACAGGCAAACAGCATCGAAGATGATGGCGGTTTGTATGCGTTATGCCAGGGACCGGATGGAAGCCGAAGATGTATTGCAAATGGGCTATGTAAAGGTTTTTCAGAAAGTAAAGGAATATCGCAGTGAAGGATCTTTTGAAGGCTGGATGCGCCGGATTATGGTGAATACAGCTATCGAGAGCTACCGCAAAAACCTCAGGGCATTGAACGTCGTGTCGGTTGAAGACGCCTATGAGCAGCCTTCGCAGGGTACCGGCAGCTACCAGGATGCTTTTAGCCGGCTGGGGATGCAGGATCTGATGAAAGTGATACAGAAACTGGCTGATGGGTATCGGATGGTTTTTAACATGTATATTATAGAGGGTTATTCGCACAAAGAGATTGCGGAGACCCTGGGGATTAGCGAGGGCGCGAGTAAATCACAACTTTCAAGGGCGAGAGCCATATTACAACAGGAAATTTTAAAAATGGAGGGCTTTGGTTATGCAACACATGCCGGATAAAGAATTTGATCAATTGTTCAAAGAACAATTTATGAATGCAGAAATAGAACCTTCTGCAAATCTGTGGTCGAAAATAGAACAACAGCTGGAACCGAAACGTAAGCGTGTTTTCCCGGTTTACTGGATGGCAGCAGCCAGCGTGGCGGTGGCGTTTACAGCTATGATGCTGTTTCAAAAAGAAGAAAAGATCCAGTTGCAGGGTCAGCCGGCAGTGGCCGTTGAACAATCTGCTGCTCTGCCCGTAACAAGTTCCGAAACAGAACATACGGCTATGGAATTAGGAGTGCCGGCTGCGAAGCCTGTATTTGCAGCGACTGGAATGCCTGCCAGGCAGCTTAGTCCCGTAAAAAATGACGGTGCTGAAAATATCCCGGCAAATACAGCCTTAAGCATGCAACCTCAGGAAGACTTTGCCCGTCTACCTATTAAACAGGCTGATCCGAAACCTATGGATGTATTACCGGTAACGGCAGCTCAAACGGAAACCCCGGTGATGATTGCGCAGGTAGAAGCACAGCACACCGAAAGTAATGTGATCAGTGAAACGGATCATGTTGCCGAACGGAAAGGCATACGTAATGTAGGCGATTTAGTGAACTATGTGGTCGATAAAGTGGACAAACGCGACAAGAAATTAGTACGTTTTAACACCGATGATGATGATAATTCATCAATCGTAGCCATCAACATCGGCTTCCTGAAATTGAATAAAAAAGACAGATAATAAACCATACAAACTTAATAGAACAAACACACATAAAATGAAAGCACTCATCTTAAAAACAGTTTTGGTAAGCGGACTTACCTTTCTGGCAGCATCAGGCGTATCGGCACAGCAGGACAGCGTAAAACGTAAAAAATTTGATATCAATTACGGTGTGGGTGTGGCCGTTGGCCCAAAAACCGTTACCGTAACCAAAAACGGAGATACCATCCGTAAAATAGATCCCAATAAACCTCGTTTTGTAGGCGGGATTACCTTCACCCGTTTTGATATCGGATTTTCAAAACTGATCGATAACGGGCAGTTCGATCTTTCGCCTGCCAATGAGTTTTTAGATTATCGTGCCGGAAAAACCAGTAATGTTTCATTTGATGTGATGCAGTTTGGTTACCGTTTTAGCCCGAACTTTAAAATTTATATAGCGGGTGGTTTCGACTGGACACTCATCCGTCTCAAAAAGGACATTACCATGCAAAAGAATACAGCTGATTTAAGTTATATTACCGAGCCGATCCACTTTAGCAAGAACCGTTTCTCCAGCAGTTATTTACATGTGCCGTTGAATTTTGAATTGCGGACCGGTGAAAACCACAATGGAAAGCGCTTTTACTTTGTAGTAGGTCCCGAAGTAGGCTTCCTGTTAAACGGAAAGGTAAAACAGATCAGCGACGAGCGGGGTAAAGAGAAATTTAAAGATGACTATAACTTTGCACCTTTCCGCTATGGCGGTACCGTGAGAGTGGGATGGAATGGCTTAGCGTTCTTTGCGAAATATTATGCCAGTGACATGTTCGACAGCACGCCGCAAAAAGGATTAAAGAATATGGCCTTCGGTTTAACCTTCGGATTGAATTAAGACAAAACACACATAAATAAGACCCCTGTCCCGCAGATGTGAATTTGCGGGATTTTTTTTAATTATCTTTGCCGGGTGAATGATCCAATACTCCGGGTGAATAACCTGACAAAGCATTACCCTTCCTCCACCGTATCAGGCATAAATGACATCAGTTTTTCGGTCAGAAAAGGGGAGGTACTTGCTGTGATCGGGGAAAGCGGCAGCGGAAAATCGACCCTCTTAAAATGTATTTATGGCCTGCTCAAGCCCGATAACGGACGTGTGGAATGGGACGGGAGGCGAGTGAAGGGGCCGGATGAACAGCTTATCCCCGGACATCCCGAAATGAAAATGGTGACGCAGGATTTTTCGCTCAATATTTATGCTAAAGTATATGATAATATTGCGGCGATGTTATCGAATACGGATCTGAACGCTAAAAAAGCAAAGGTGGCGGATATCATGGAGCGCTTGCATATCAGTCGCCTGAAAGCGAAAAAAATTGTGGAATTGAGTGGAGGAGAGCAGCAGCGTGTGGCCATGGCGAGGGCCCTGGTATGCGATACCCGTGTATTATTGCTGGATGAACCGTTTAGTCAGGTCGATACCCTGCTTAAAAATGAGCTGCGGACCGATATCAAACGATTAGCGCGGGAAACAGGCGTAACGATTATTCTGGTTTCACATGATCCCGCCGACGGATTGTTTATGGCCGACCGCCTTCTGCTGTTGAAAGACGGGCGATGTCTGCAGCATGACACGCCTGAACAGGTATACCAGCATCCACAATCGGCATATGTGGCCCGGATGCTGGGAAATGCTATTGTATTGGATCAGCAGCAGGCCGCTGCATTCGGTATACATACGGCTTGTGAGGAAGTGGTTTTTTATCCCGAGTGGGTGAAAATAGGACCGGCAGATAGGCATAACACCTGTTTTATCAAAGATATTTATTTTAAAGGCGCCGTGAGTGAACTGCTGCTGGAACGGGAAGGGGTCATGATCAGGGCGTGGTATGGGGGTGATCAGGCTTTAAGCTCCGGTGATCAGGCAGGTGTTACCATAAACCGTTATCTTACGTTTTAACGTGCTTTATTTCTTTTTGTTAATTTAGAAAAAATGATTACTTTTGTCGTCCCAAACGAAAGGAGGTATTTTTACGGTATGATCATTATTAACATTAAAGACGGCGAATCATTAGACAAAGCGTTAAAGCGTTTCAAGAAGAAATTTGAAAAAACAGGTGTATTGAGAGAGCTGCGCAGCCGTCAGGCATACGAGAAAAAATCGGTTACCCGTCGTACGGAAGTTAAACATGCCATTTATGTGCAGGGTTTAAATCAGGAAACTAACGTATAATTTCTTTACGTTCACGATATAAGAGCTTCACCAGACCCGGTGGAGCTTTTTTTGTGCTCTGTTAATGACTGGATACGAATTTCAGCCCGATAATAGAAGCAATTAGTGTACTGATAAAGAAGATACGCCAGAAGCTGGCCGGTTCATGGAACACCCAGATGCCCATCAGTACTGTACCCACCGCCCCGATGCCGGTCCACACGGCATAAGCCGTTCCCAATGGCAGTGTTTGTGTCGCTTTAATGAGCAGGGTCATGCTTAAGATCAGGCAGATGCCAAATCCCGTATACCATAAAAGAGCAGGGTTGCCGCTGCTTTCTTTGGCCTTTCCCAAACAAAATGTAAAGCCCACTTCAAAGAGCCCTCCTAAAATTAAGAATAACCAGTTCATCATATGATCGTTAAAGCGCAAAGGTAAAATTCTTAAAGGAATTAAGCGATCGTTTTTTGTATAGCTATTCTTTATCCCGAACTCACGTTAATTAATAATTAAAAATTCTGCTTCTTTTCCATGTCGATTCGAAGGCCAAAATGAAGTAATTGTAAGTGCCAGGTAAGTGATAGCCAAGCTATAGGTAAGTGATGGGTAAGTGCTTGTAAGGTCTTTGACTTAGGAGTCCTTACAACGCACTTACAAGTCCTTACAAAAACGTAGAAAAATTGCAGAAAAATACCTCAATCTGATGTAAACGTATATTTTTTGTTTTTAGGTATGGATCAGCAGCAAAACTCCGGAAAGCGAATGAGGCGCTCTCCGTGGTGATCTTCTCCATGTTATAATATTTCTCTCCTGGCGAAAGATCGTCAATCCTGCAACCTGTAAAACCGCTTAAATCAGAAACAGGAGATCCTATTGCGTTGATAAACACCGCTCATCCGTAAAATCCGGCAGCAATCCGGGTATTTTCGGGCCGGAACAGGGTTAACTAAAAATTAATAGGGTTCGCCGCCTTTTTCTCTCAAACATGTGCTACCCTCTATAAAATTTAGGGTGCTTGTTTTTGATGCACTAGGAATGAACGGATACTTTTGTAAAGTCTGATAAAGGGTATCCTGAAAAATCCTAAAAAAGGCATACTTTACTTAACCAAAAACGCTTATGAACAAAAAATTACTAGTACTGACATATAATCAGAGCAAACTTTGGCCCTCGATTATTTTTTTATTCGTTTTAGCTATTGTCATGACCTCTTGTAAAAAGAGTGATCATGCAGAAATGTCAGAAACAGGCTTAAAAGTGAGTACTTCCAAAGAAACGGCGGAAACAACATTTCGTACAAAGCAAGAAGCTCAAACATATCTTAACGATAGACTAGCCCAATACGCCAAGGTAATAGCTTCTTTAGCAAGAGATGGAGAGTTTAGAGCAATGGTCAACAACAGTATTGCAAAAAAATTTGATGGGGATTATAATGTACTGCTTACAGACTTGGGCAAACTCATTACCAATGTAAACTACTCAAATAGTGGCGTTTTAGCAGATGATTTAAGGTCATTTAAGGAAATGTCACAAGAACCTATTACTATTGATGGTAGGAATCTATATCCGCAAATTTATATACCGTTTTTTGGGGATGAGGCGATTGATTCGAAATCTTCAGACCCTTGCTTAGTTTCGCCTCCATTGGAACAAAATTATCCCAATCCAATTATTGTACCTTTTGATGGGGATGAAACCAAAAAACAATATATTTTTGAAGGAATAAGCTTTGATAAAAATGGATTGCCGATAAAAATAGCAGAAGTTAGTGAGTGTTTTGCCAAACGCCATACAGTATGGGCTATTACCATTAATGAAAGAGGTGGGCCAAAAGTTTCTGCTCCTACCGGATCGCTTAATAAAAAAGCCGGATCTAACAATTCTTATAGTGTAATCGATACAGCAGCGAACAGGCCAAATATATATATTGGATCAATGGCAATAAAGTTAAATAAGGAAAGTTGGATCAAGGGAGGAAGTGAAGTTGAAGAAATATGGATTTTCAGCTGGTATAACGGAAGAAGTCCTATTACAGGAAATATGCAATGGCAAGTTTATGATCCTTATTCAGATGGTACAGGGCACTCCCCTATTGATGAAAAAGAAGTAGGTTTTTTTACCAGAAATCAGGTAAGTAATCAGACGTATAAATGGCTGAATGTTGATATTGGATCTATGTCAAATTGGCGGGGGGGAGCTAGCTCCTTCTACTATAGGTATCCATTTGAAGGCGATTACATGTATATATGTATTTATGAAAGAGACGATCAGCGTTGGGAAACAACAAATATATATGCTGCTGATGGTAGTACTTTTATTACATCACTTCAGTTTTTATCAAATGAAAACCCGTTTATTGTAGCTCCAATAAAAATTATTCCAAATGGCGCCTCTGATCCCGCACCTAATACATCATCTTTCTATATTAATAATAATGAGATACGATTTAACACTGCTCACAGATAAATATAACATGTTAAAATTTAACCTTATATTATTCGCATTCCTTTCTTTCAGTGCATCCGCATTTGCACAATTAAAAAGAAGCTCAATATATATAGAGGCAGGCGGATATCGTGAAATCTATTCTTTGAATTACGACCATATACTAAGTCTATCAGAAAAACTGGGATTTGCGCCGCGAATCGGCATAGCATGGGGTGGTGATGACAGATTTCTTGTACCTGTCGAAGTGAATTTTCTTCTTGGAAACCAAAATGTTGCTAAACATTTTGGAGAATTTGGTATTGGAGCAACACTTGGTTCTAAAAAAAGCATTGGATCAGGTGGCGCTATGCTTATTGGTCAGGGGCAGGAGGAGCAAGGCATGAGTGCGGTATGGACAAGCCGGGTTGGATACAGGCACCAAAAGCCATCCGGTGGCTTTATGTATCGGTTTGGTTTAATTTTGTCTTATCAAACAAACTACTCAGCGGGTAAAATCAAACCTTTTGGCGGAATAAGTATAGGGTATAACTGGTAATTTTATGTATGTAAAAGATGGTGATTGGCTGATAATAATGCCCTTGACTTCGTTTATCTATCTATATGCGCCATAAGAAGTTGACATCCTTTTAATAACGTTCGGAAGAAAATGGTATTCCCGATGATGTAGTGTTTCTTCAGCCAAAGCCACAATTTGATGGGTCTGTAACCCGAAGAGCGAAGCGAGCAGATACAGCTTGCTTATGGTGAGCTCCACGCGCCCGCGTTCAATATTAGCATAACTGGCGGCGGTTATGCCTAATTTAAATGCAACATATTCCTGTGTAAAATCATGCGTAATACGGCATGCCCGGAGGACTTTCCCGATTTCCTTTTTCATAGCGTATTTTGAATTAGATGTTTAGCTAAAATAAGAAAAAAGTTTTTATTTCAAACATGTGCTACCCTCTATAAAATTTAGGGTGCTTGTTTTTGACATCGAAATGAAACAAATTGTGCCATAATCTATCCTATAGCTATGGTCATCGCTGAAAATCAAGGTTAGCTTTTCTACTCATCAACATATCTATACAGCAATTTTTGTAAACGGATAGTCGCATAAGGCAGTTTACTGTAGACGAAATAATTAGTTAGCCGGCAAATTATACGTATATACGTTGTAGGGGAAGAGCAGCCGGGCAGCATAATTCGAGATCAGGCAGCATAATAATACCGGAAAAAACAGGCTATACGCATTCGGGGCCAGGTTACATACCAGGAACAGCGCCGTAAAAGGCGCATAAATCGCTGCCGATAGCGCCGCGGCAGCGCCGATTAATATAAAGTTGAGATAAACCAGCGAGGTGCCCAGATAGCGGTTACAGCATACGGCAAATGCGAGTCCTAAAAAAGCGCCGGCAACAATACTCGGAGCAAATACGCCGCCATCGCCCCCGGCACCGAGGGTAAGTGACGAAGCCAGTGGTTTCAGCAATACCAGTAGCAGGAGTATGCCCAGGGAATAGGCGGTTGGATGTGCCGTGATTTCACTTAAGGCATGATAGCTGTCGCCATACAGGAAAGGAAAAATACAGATCATGGAACCTACGATCAAAGCGCCCAGGTTTACACGGATAAAGTTATTGTTGATGCCGCTGAAAAAACGTTTAATACGGATCACCAATACCGTAAAGTAAATGGATAACACCCCGCTCAATAAGCTTAATACCATCATAAAGGGAATGGCTATCCAATGCCATCCGCCTGCTGCAAAAGGAATGAGCGGTCCGGGTTTCAGAAAGTAGAGTACGGTCCAGGCTACAAATGCAGCTGCTGTACAGCTCATCATCAGTGTTTTGGTGAGTTTGCGGGCAATCACTTCAATAGCGAACAGCATACCGGCCAGCGGGCTGGCGAATAAAATGGCTACTCCGGCGCAGACGCTGGCGCAAACCAGCTCACGCTTATACATTTTTACCGCAAATTCTCTTTTATAAACACTATGCCCGATAGCGGCGGTAGCCACTACCGTTGATACTTCAATACCGGTAGAGCCGCCGAAGATCACGGTCAGGAAACCATTCAGATAATGGGAAGGGATCTTAAAGAAAGGAAGATGGTCTTTCCGGTGATCCAGCGTTTTGTAAATCTCGGTAATCCCTTTGTTTTTCCTGTTCCGGAAAAAATATTTCCGCAGAAAATAAATGGCGGTAATGCCAATCGTAGGAAGCAGTATAAAAAATAAGGAACTTTTATGTTCAACGGAAGAAAAGATCAGGTGCTGAAAATGCTCGGTAAGTCGTTTCAGGGTGCAGGCTAAAAGAGCCGAAAGGAGAGCTGCACCTGCCGAAAGCAGAATCAGCCGGAAATAATATTTTCTGTAAATCGAATCTCTCTTCATCAGATATCGCGGTAAAATTAGTGAAAATTTCGTATATTCACGGTATGAGAGAAGTGTCTGTGCCTGTTGACCGGTTCCTGATTTATCTGCAGCATGAAAAACGATATTCACCGCATACCGTGCAGGCTTACCGGACAGATTTAGATCAGTTTGAGCAATATATAAAGGACACCTATGCCGAAACACTTATTTCCGTTTCTACGGTTCATGTACGCAGCTTTATGGTGACCTTGATGGATAACGGTATTTCGGCTAATGCCGTTAACCGGAAAATATCATCCCTTCGCAGCTTTTATAAATTTCTTCAGCAGAACGGTCTCCTTCAACAAAATCCGATGCAGCTGATCAAAGCACCTAAAGTGCCGAAACGTTTGCCGGTATTTATAGAGGCGCATAAGCTGGATCAGCTGCTGGATTCGGCAGAAATATTTACCGATGATTTTGCTTCGCAGCGGGACAGGGCCGTGATCGAGCTCCTTTTCGGAACGGGAATTCGCTTAGCAGAATTATTACAATTAAAAGACACAGATATTAATCGCTATGACCGGGTCGTTAAAGTATTGGGTAAGAGAAGTAAAGAGCGTGTTGTACCCTTACACAATGAATTGTTACAGTTGTTAGAGGGTTATATCACTTTAAAAGAAAAGCAGGATTTTAATAAAAAAAGTCTTAACTTGATCCTTACAAATACAGGGGCGCCGGCCTATCCTAAGCTGATCTACCGGATTGTGAAAAACTATCTGTCCATGATCTCTACGCAGGATAAAAAGAGCCCTCACGTATTGCGGCATTCTTTTGCAAGCAGCCTGCTGGATCGCGGTGCAGATTTGAATGCCATTAAAGAATTATTAGGTCACGCCGGTTTGGCCGCTACGCAGATCTATACGCACAGTTCAGTTGAACGTTTAAAATCTATATATAAACAAGCCCATCCAAAGGCGTAAAAAAGGAGGAAAAATGAAAATCAGAGTACAGTCGATCCATTTCAATGCAGACAAGAAGCTATTGGCCTTTATTCAGAAAAAAGTAGACAAATTAGATTTGTTTTACGATCAGATCATTGGCGGTGAAGTGTATTTGAAATTGGAAAATGTAGAAGATGAAGCGAATAAAATAACAGAGATCAAACTCATGGTGCCGGGCATGACCCTCTTTGCAAAAGAACAATGTAAGTCGTTTGAGGAGGCTACCGATCTGGCTATAGAATCATTAAAGAAACAAATTACAAAACATAAAGATAAAACACGTGCAAAGTTAAGTGAACATAAAGAATTGTTAAACGCAAATGAAGTGTCTGATTATTAGGGTGCTATTCACGTTTTAATTCATATAGGAAGATTTGGCAGTGGATACACTGCCAAATTTTTTTAAAATATATTTTTTTGAGAAAATAATTTGTGTAGATTTGCATTCCCTTTCGGAAAGGGCATATTTCCGAAGCGAGGAAACGTTCTGTAAAAGATTAAAATAAACCCTGTTTGTTAAACAGGTAAAAATAAAAGCCTCCTTAGCTCAGCTGGTAGAGCAACTGACTTGTAATCAGTAGGTCATTGGTTCGATCCCGATAGGAGGCTCTTTTTTTGGAGGGGAGATACCAGAGTGGCCAAATGGGACAGACTGTAACTCTGTTGTCGCAAGACTTCGAAGGTTCGAATCCTTCTCTCCCCACATTGATTTTAGATTTTGATGAAAATCAAAAAGCGGAAGTAGCTCAGTTGGTAGAGCGATAGCCTTCCAAGCTATAGGTCGCGAGTTCGAACCTCGTCTTCCGCTCAACAGCCGAAGTAGCTCAGCGGTAGAGCACTTCCTTGGTAAGGAAGAGGTCGTGGGTTCAAGTCCCATCTTTGGCTCAAAAGAAAAATGAACTTTGTTAAGCTGCTGGTGAACGGTAGGAACAAGGTTTTTTGTGTTGAAATTGTATCAAAACAATAAATAAATAAAGTTAACCTACTAATAAGTATAAAAAAATGGCAAAAGAAAAATTTGACCGCAGTAAGCCGCACTTAAATATCGGTACAATCGGTCACGTTGACCACGGTAAAACAACCCTGACAGCAGCGATCACTAAAGTGTTGGCTGATGCTGGTTTATCTGAGGCGCGTTCATTTGATTCGATTGACTCAGCTCCTGAGGAAAAAGAAAGAGGTATTACCATTAATACCGCACACGTTGAATATTCAACAGCTAACCGTCACTATGCACACGTTGACTGTCCGGGTCACGCTGACTATGTTAAGAACATGGTTACAGGTGCTGCACAGATGGATGGTGCGATCATCGTAGTTGCTGCTACGGATGGTCCGATGCCTCAAACCCGTGAGCACATTCTTTTAGCTCGTCAGGTAGGTGTACCTGCATTAGTTGTATTCATGAACAAAGTGGATATGGTAGATGACCCTGAGTTATTAGAGCTTGTGGAAATGGAAGTTCGTGAATTATTATCATTCTATGAATTCCCTGGTGATGATATCCCTGTTATTCAAGGTTCTGCTCTGGGTGGTTTGAATGGCGATCCGAAATGGGTTGGTAAAATCATGGAGTTAATGGATGCTGTAGATAACTATATTCCAATTCCTCCGCGTTTAACTGATCTTCCATTCTTAATGCCTGTTGAGGACGTATTCTCGATCACTGGTCGTGGTACCGTAGCAACCGGTCGTATTGAGCGTGGTGTAATCAACTCAGGTGATCCGGTAGAGATCCTTGGTATGGGTGCTGAGAACCTGAAATCAACCGTAACCGGTGTAGAGATGTTCCGTAAGATCCTTGACTATGGTGAGGCAGGTGATAACGTAGGTTTATTGTTACGTGGTATTGAGAAAACCGATATCCGTCGGGGTATGGTAATCTGTAAACCAGGTTCAGTAACGCCTCACACTGATTTCAAAGCTGAGGTTTACGTATTATCAAAAGCTGAAGGTGGTCGTCACACACCATTCTTCAACAAATACCGTCCGCAATTCTATTTCCGTACAACAGACGTAACCGGTGAGATCTCTTTAGCAGAAGGAACTGAAATGGTTATGCCTGGTGATAACGTAACGATTACTGTAAAATTAATCAACGCGATCGCGATGGAAAAAGGTCTTCGTTTCGCTATCCGTGAAGGTGGTAGAACCGTAGGTGCCGGTCAGGTAACTGAAATTTTAAAATAATTACGAAGTACTTGGTATAAGTAATTCGTATTTAGACAAGTTATTTAGTACTTGGGTGAGGTCATACGGCCAATATCTAAGTACTAAATACTTTATACTAACTACTAAACACGGGAATAGTTCAATGGTAGAATAGAGGTCTCCAAAACCTTTGATCAGGGTTCGAATCCTTGTTCCCGTGCAAAATCATAATGATTGAATAAAAAAAATGAAATGCCGGATGTCCGGCGTTCAATCGTTCAAAATCTGATTAAAATATATGGCTGGTGTAATTCAATTTATTAAAGAATCATACGAAGAAATGACCGAGAAGGTGACTTGGCCTACCTGGACTGAATTACAAAGTTCGGCCGTATTGGTTGTTGTAGCTTCTCTTATTATTGCGTTTGTTATTTTTGCGATGGATAAAGGCTCGACATTTATTTTAGAAGCATTGTATAACTCACTTTAATATATATACTAAATGAACGATCAGTTAAAATGGTATGTAGTTAGGGCGGTTAGCGGAAAAGAGAAGAAGGTAAAACAATATATCGATTCTGAGATTAGCCGTTTAGGATTTTCACATCTGGTGCCGCAGGTATTAATTCCTATGGAAAAATACTACCAGATGAAAGACGGGAAGAAAATTGCTAAAGAGCGTAATTATTATCCGGGTTATGTTCTAATCGAGGCTGTTTTAGATGGCGAGCTGGAGCACATCATCAAAGGAATAAACAGTGTGATTGGCTTTTTAGGTGATAAAGCGGGCAATCCTATCCCCATGCGTCAGGCAGAAGTAAACCGGATCTTAGGCAAGGTGGATGAGATGAGCCAGCAGGGCGAAACCATGACCATTGCGTATTATGTGGGAGAGAATGTGAAAGTGATGGACGGTCCTTTTAATGGTTTTACCGGTGTGATCGAAGAGGTGAATGAAGAGAAGAAAAAACTGAAAGTGATGGTGAAGATCTTTGGACGTAAAACGCCATTGGAACTGAACTACATGCAGGTAGAAAAAGAATAGCAAAACTATTTTAATAAAAAAATTGTAGGACTGCAGATTAATTCATATCTTTGCAGTCCTTTTTGCTGTATATAGCGGCATAAAGATCTTAAATGTTACATTGCTTCCAAAATTTAACATTGAGTTTTAATTAAATAAAAACAAAAAATGGCAAAAGAAGTCAGTGCACTGATCAAATTACAGATCAAAGGCGGAGCGGCGAACCCATCCCCACCCGTAGGACCTGCATTAGGTGCTAAAGGGGTGAATATCATGGAGTTTTGTAAACAATTCAATGCTCGTACCCAAGATAAGCCAGGTAAAGTTTTACCCGTTGTAATTACTGTATATGCTGACAAGTCTTTCGATTTCATCATCAAAACCCCTCCTGTGGCTATTCAATTACTGGATGCTACTAAATTACAGAGTGGTTCTGCTGAGCCTAACCGTAAAAAAGTTGGATCGGTGACTTGGGATCAGGTTAAAACCATTGCTGAAGATAAAATGCCTGATTTAAATGCATTTACAATTGAATCAGCCATGAGTATGGTTGCTGGTACAGCACGTAGTATGGGTATCACTGTAACCGGTGATGCACCTTTTAACTAATTATTTAACATTAACAGTTTACACGAGTGGCTAAGTTAACAAAAAATCAAAAAATAGCACACGCTAAACTTGAAGCCGGAAAGTCGTATACTTTAAAAGAAGCATCTGCTTTAGTTAAAGAGATCACGACAACTAAATTCGATGCATCGGTTGATATCGATGTGAGTTTAGGGGTAGACCCACGTAAAGCCAATCAAATGGTGCGTGGTATCGCTACTTTACCTCATGGTACCGGTAAAACTGTACGTGTTTTAGTTCTTTGTACACCTGATAAGGAGGAAGAGGCTAAAGCAGCAGGTGCAGATTTTGTAGGTTTAGATGAATATGTGACAAAAATTGAAGGTGGTTGGACGGATGTAGACATTATTATCACTACACCAGCCTGTATGGCAAAAGTAGGTAAGCTGGGCCGTGTTTTAGGTCCGCGTAACCTGATGCCAAATCCGAAATCAGGAACAGTTACCAATGAAGTTGGTAAAGCGGTTACGGATGTAAAAGGCGGTAAGATCGATTTTAAAGTAGACAAAACCGGTATTATTCACGCTTCAATCGGAAAAGTATCATTCCCGGCAGATAAAATTTATGAAAATGCGTTAGAAGTTCTTCAAACCATTTCTAAATTGAAGCCTTCTGCTGCTAAAGGAACTTATTTTAAGAGCATTCATGTTTCTTCAACAATGAGTCCCGGAATTGCAATCGAAACTAAATCAGTAGCGGGGATCTAATTATGAACAGAGAACAAAAACAAGGTGTAGTTTCAGAACTACAGGAAAAAATGCAAGAGTATGGTAATTTCTATATTACCGATACTTCAGGGCTTTCTGTTGAAAAAGTAAATCAGATCCGTCGCAAATGTTTCGAGAATGGAATTGAGATGAGAGTGGCCAAAAATACCCTGATCAAAATTGCGATCGACGGTTTAGAAGGCAATTCATCTGAGTTATTCACAGCATTAAAAGGTCAGTCGGCTTTAATGTTTTCAAAAGTAGGAAATGGTCCGGCTAAGCTGATCAAATCTTTGAGAAAAGGTAAAGGCGATGATAAACCGGTGCTTAAGGGCGCATATATTGATTCAGCAATTTTTGTTGGTGATAATCAGCTTGATGCATTAGTAAGTCTTAAATCAAGAGAAGAACTTATTGGTGAGATCATCGGCTTGCTTCAATCACCAGCTAAAAATGTGGTTTCAGCATTGCAATCTGGTGGCGGTAAAATTGCAGGCCTGGTTAAAACATTACAAGAAAGAGGTTAACGGACACCTAAAGTTCGGAACAAACAAAATTATTTTTTACGTAAATTTTTAAAATCTTAATAAAATGGCAGATTTAAAAGCGTTTGCTGAGCAATTAGTAAACTTAACAGTTAAAGAAGTTAATGAATTAGCTCAAATCTTAAAAGACGAGTATGGTATCGAGCCGGCTGCTGCTGCTGTAGCGGTTGCTGCTCCTGCTGCTGGTGGTGCTGATGCGCCTGCAGCTGAAGAGAAAACATCTTTTGATGTGATCTTAAAAGATGCTGGTGGTCAGAAATTAGCAGTTGTAAAATTAGTTAAAGACCTTACCGGCCTTGGCTTAAAAGAAGCAAAAGACTTAGTTGACGGTGCACCTAAAGAATTAAAAGCTGGTGTAGCTAAAGACGAAGCAGAAGCTCTTAAAAAACAATTAGAAGAAGCTGGAGCTGTAGTTGAAATTAAGTAATCACTTAATTTTGGCAAAAATTTAAGAAGAAGACTCCGACTGAAAAGTCGGAGTCTATTCCTGTTTATAAACATTTCATCTGGTTTGGTTGGTGATCTGTTTAACCTTAAACCAAGCAAATAGTTTATTCTTAAACTAAAAAAATTTAGTCCCTTGGCAAATAAAGTCGTAGACCAAAGAGTAAATTTTGCACGTAGTAAGCACATCATTGACTATCCTGATTTTCTGGATGTGCAGTTGCAATCATTTAAAGAGTTTTTTCAGATCGAAACCACTTCCGATAACCGTCATACCGAAGGTTTATTTAAAGTTTTTGCTGAAAACTTCCCCATTACCGATTCAAGAAACATCTTTGTTTTAGAATTTTTAGATTATTTTATCGATCCACCGCGTTATGATATCGCAGAATGTATTGACCGCGGATTAACGTATAGCGTACCTTTAAAGGCCAAGCTGAAGCTTTCCTGTAATGATGCTGAGCACGAGGATTTTGAAACTATTATCCAGGACGTGTATCTGGGTACTATTCCCTACATGACCCCTAAAGGTACTTTCGTGATCAACGGAGCAGAACGTGTGATTGTATCCCAGTTGCACCGGTCGCCAGGCGTGTTTTTCGGACAAAGCCGTCACACTAACGGAACCAAATTGTATTCGGCCCGTGTTATTCCTTTTAAAGGATCATGGATCGAGTTTGCTACCGACGTGAATAACGTGATGTACGCTTACATTGATCGTAAAAAGAAATTCCCGGTCACCACATTGTTGCGTGCTATTGGTTATGATTCGGATAAAGATATTTTAGAACTTTTCGATCTTGCTGATGAGGTAAAGGTTAGCAAATCAGGCCTTAAGAAGTTTATCGGACGTAAGCTTGCAGCCAGGGTACTGAGAAAATGGGTTGAAGATTTTGTAGATGAAGATACCGGGGAGGTTGTTTCGATTGACCGGAATGAGGTAATCTTAGACCGCGATACTATTTTGGAAGATGACCACATTGATATGATCATTGATGCCGGCGTAAAGACCATTATTCTTTCTAAAGATGATGGTGCATCGCAGGCTGATTATACCATTATTTATAATACTTTACAAAAAGATACCTCGAATTCGGAGAAAGAAGCTGTAGAGAATATCTACCGGGCCCTGCGTAATGCAGAACCGCCTGATGAAGAAACAGCAAGAGGTATCATTGAGCGTTTATTCTTCTCGGATAAGCGTTATGACTTGGGGGATGTGGGCCGGTACCGCATTAACCGTAAATTAAAAATGGATACTCCTGATGATGTTAAAGTCCTGACTAAGGACGATATCATCGCCATCGTTAAATATTTAATTAAACTGATCAACTCCAAAGAGGAAGTCGATGATATCGACCACCTGTCGAACCGTCGTGTACGTACCGTTGGAGAGCAGTTATATGCGCAGTTCGGTGTAGGTTTAGCCCGTATGGCCAGAACGATCCGCGAGCGTATGAACATTCGTGATAACGAAGTGTTTACACCTACAGATCTGATCAATGCCCGTACATTATCGTCGGTCATTAACTCGTTCTTTGGTACCAATCAGCTATCGCAATTTATGGACCAAACCAACCCATTGGCGGAGATTACGCACAAGCGTCGTCTTTCGGCTTTAGGTCCGGGTGGTCTTTCCCGTGAGCGTGCCGGTTTCGAGGTGCGTGACGTGCATTATACGCATTATGGCCGTCTATGTACCATTGAAACGCCAGAGGGCCCAAACATTGGTCTGATCTCGTCCCTTTGTGTGCATGCAAAGATCAATAACTTAGGCTTTATTGAAACACCGTATAAAAAGGTTGTGGAAGGTAAAGTGGCGGTTGAAGAAGAAGTGATCTACTTATCAGCGGAAGATGAAGATGGTAAAACCATTGCACAGGCTAATGCCGAGTATGATGATAAAGGTAACTTTACCACACCGCGTGTAAAAGCCCGTTTTGAAGGTGACTTCCCGATTATTGAGCCTGAAAAGCTGGATCTGATGGATATTGCCCCTAACCAGATCACGTCAATTGCGGCATCTTTAATTCCGTTCCTGGAGCATGATGATGCGAACCGGGCGTTAATGGGATCGAACATGCAGCGTCAGGCCGTTCCTTTATTACGTCCTGAAGCTCCTATCGTAGGTACGGGTCTGGAAGGCCGTGTAGCCCGCGATTCAAGAACACTGATCAATGCGGAAGGTAACGGTGTGGTTGAATATGTGGATGCCAACGAGATCATCATCAAGTATGAGCGTAATGAAACCGATCGACTGGTATCATTTGAAGGCGATAGCAAAACCTATAAGTTAACGAAGTTTAAAAAGACCAATCAGAATACCTGTATCAACCTGAAACCGATTGTTAAAAAAGGCGAGAAGGTGACGAAGGGTCAGGTACTTTGTGAAGGTTATGCTACGGAGAACGGCGAGCTGGCTTTAGGAAGGAACCTTAAAGTGGCGTTCATGCCTTGGCAGGGATATAACTTTGAGGATGCGATCGTGATTAATGAGCGCATTGTAAGAGATGATATCTTTACTTCATTGCATATTGAAGAATTTGAGCTTGAAGTGCGTGATACCAAACGCGGGGAAGAGGAGTTAACACCGGATATCCCTAACGTTTCGGAAGAAGCCACAAAAGATCTTGACGAAAACGGTATTATCCGTATCGGTGCTGAAGTAAAAGAGGGCGATATTCTGATCGGTAAAATTACACCGAAGGGCGAATCGGATCCTTCACCGGAAGAAAAACTACTCCGTGCCATTTTTGGAGATAAAGCCGGTGATGTGAAAGATGCTTCCCTGAAAACACCTCCTTCGATTAAGGGAGTGGTTATCGATACCAAATTATTCTCCAGAGCAAAGAAAACATCAAAAGCAGAAGAGAAATCGGCGATTGAAAAATTAGATAAAAAATACAATTTAGCCGTTGAGAATCTGAAAAATGAATTAGTGGATAAGCTGTTCCAGATCGTAAACGGTAAAACATCACAAGGTGTATATAACGTTTATAAGGAGTTGCTGATTGCTAAAGGTGCTAAATTCACACAGAAATTACTGGCTGATTTAGAATATGCGCACATTAATCCATATAAATGGACCACAGATGAGGACAAGAACGAGCAAATCAAGTTGTTGTTACATAATTACGGTATCCGTGTAAATGAGGAATTAGGTGCTTATAAACGTGATAAATTCGCTATCAGTGTAGGTGATGAACTTCCATCAGGCATTGTGCAGATGGCCAAAGTTTATGTGGCGAAGAAACGTAAGCTGAAAGTAGGTGATAAAATGGCCGGTCGTCACGGAAACAAGGGTATTGTTGCCCGTATTGTGCGGGATGAAGATATGCCATTCTTAGACGACGGAACACCGGTTGATATCGTACTGAACCCACTGGGTGTACCATCCCGGATGAACTTAGGTCAGATCTACGAGACCGTACTGGCCTGGGCAGGAAAGGAACTCGGCGTGAAATTTGCAACGCCGATCTTTGACGGTGCCAAACACGATGAAGTGGAAGAGTGGATTGCCAAAGCCGGACTTCCGGTTTCAGGCAGAACATATCTGAACAATGGTTTAACCGGTGAGAAATTTGACCAGCCAACCACTGTAGGTATTATTTATATGCTTAAGCTTGGACACATGGTCGATGATAAGATGCACGCGCGTTCTATCGGGCCATACTCCCTGATTACACAACAGCCATTGGGTGGTAAAGCCCAGTTCGGTGGTCAGCGTTTTGGTGAGATGGAGGTATGGGCACTGGAAGCATTCGGTGCAGCAAACATCCTTCAGGAGATTTTAACCGTAAAATCGGATGATGTGATCGGAAGAGCCAAAACTTACGAAGCCATTGTGAAGGGCGAGAACCTGCCTACTCCGGGTGTGCCTGAGTCATTTAATGTATTGGTACACGAATTAAGAGGCTTAGGTTTAGATATTACGTTAGACTAAGTAGCGAGTATAAAGTATCAAGTATCAAGACAAAGTGGCTAAGTCCCTCTTGATACTTGATACTCCGTACTTGATACTAAAAAACAAAAAAATATGTCTTACAAAAAGGATAATAAATTAAAAAGTAACTTCACGTCGATTACGATTAGCTTAGCTTCTCCCGAGAACATTCTGGAGCGTTCAAGCGGTGAAGTTTTAAAGCCGGAAACGATCAACTACCGTACCTATAAGCCGGAGCGTGATGGTTTATTCTGCGAGCGTATCTTCGGTCCGGTAAAGGATTACGAATGTCATTGCGGTAAATACAAACGTATTCGTTATAAAGGGATCGTTTGTGACCGTTGTGGCGTGGAAGTTACCGAGAAAAAGGTACGCCGCGAACGTATGGGCCATATCAACCTGGTCGTTCCGGTAGCCCATATCTGGTATTTCCGCTCTTTACCCAACAAGATTGGCTATCTTTTAGGCCTGCCTACCAAAAAACTGGATCTGATTATCTATTACGAGCGTTATGTAGTGATCCAGCCAGGTTTAATGACTGAGCAGGGCATCAACTATATGGATTTTCTGACGGAAGAAGAGTATCTGGATATTCTGGATAAATTACCGAAAGAAAATCAGTATTTAGATGATAAAGATCCGAATAAGTTTGTGGCCAAGATGGGTGCCGAAGCTTTGGAAGATCTGTTGAAACGTATTGATCTGGATGATTTATCCTATAATCTGCGTCACCAGGCAGCGAACGAAACGTCGCAGCAACGTAAAAATGAGGCGTTAAAACGTCTTCAGGTAGTGGAGGCTTTCCGCGGTGCTCAATCCCGTATCGAAAATAATCCGGAGTGGATGGTCATTAAGATCGTTCCGGTGATTCCGCCTGAATTAAGACCATTAGTACCTTTGGAAGGCGGTCGTTTTGCCACTTCCGATTTAAATGATTTATACCGTCGGGTGATTATCCGTAATAATCGTTTAAAACGATTAATCGAGATCAAAGCGCCGGAAGTTATTTTGCGTAACGAGAAGCGGATGTTACAGGAAGCGGTAGATTCGCTGTTCGATAATTCCCGTAAAGTAAACGCTGTAAAAACAGAAGGTAACCGTGCCCTGAAATCTTTATCAGATATTCTGAAAGGTAAGCAGGGTCGTTTCCGTCAGAACTTATTAGGTAAACGTGTGGATTACTCGGCCCGTTCGGTTATTGTCGTTGGTCCGAACCTAAAGCTCCATGAGTGCGGTTTACCTAAAGATATGGCTGCCGAGCTGTTCAAACCATTCATTATCCGTAAGATGATCGAGCGGGGCGTGGTGAAAACGGTGAAATCAGCCAAGAAAATAGTAGACCGTAAAGACCCGTTAGTGTGGGATATCCTGGAGAATGTATTAAAAGGCCACCCGGTACTCTTAAACCGGGCACCTACACTTCACCGTTTGGGTATCCAGGCTTTCCAGCCAAAATTAGTGGAAGGAAAAGCGATTCAGTTACACCCTTTAGTGTGTACAGCATTCAACGCCGACTTTGACGGTGACCAGATGGCGGTGCATTTACCATTGGGAAATGCCGCAATCCTGGAAGCCCAGGTGCTGATGTTAGCGGCGCATAATATCCTTAACCCGGCTAATGGTACACCAATTACCGTTCCTTCGCAGGACATGGTATTGGGACTTTATTACATTACCAAAGGCCGTAAAACCGATGAAAATCGCGTGGTAAAAGGACAGGGTATGAGCTTCTACTCTGCTGAAGAAGTAATAATTGCTTATAACGAGAAAAAAGTTGATTTACATGCTTTTATTAAAGTAAAAGTAAATGTAAAACAGGAAGATGGTAGTATTGCCCGTAAATTAATTGAAACCACTGTCGGACGGGTATTATTTAACCAGATGGTACCTGAAGAGGTGGGTTATATCAATGAATTATTAACTAAAAAATCATTACGCGATATTATCGGTGATGTGGTTAAAATGACCGGTATGGCCCGTGCGGCTCAATTCCTGGATGATATTAAGGAATTAGGGTTCAAAATGGCCTTCCAGGGAGGTCTGTCATTCAACCTTCAGGATGTGAATATTCCTGTAGAGAAACATTCATTATTAGAACAGGCTGCTACTGAGGTGGAAGAGGTAAGAAACAACTATAATATGGGTTTCATTACCAACAACGAGCGTTACAACCAGATCATTGATATCTGGACCCGTATCAACAATCGTTTAACTACCTTTGTGATGAACCAATTGTCGAGCGATAATCAGGGCTTTAACTCGGTTTACATGATGCTTGATTCCGGTGCCCGGGGTTCGAAAGAGCAGATCCGTCAGCTGGCGGGTATGCGGGGACTGATGGCGAAACCGCAGAAATCAGGTTCAGGTGGTGAAATTATTGAAAACCCGATCCTCTCTAACTTTAAAGAAGGATTATCGGTATTAGAATACTTCATCTCTACCCACGGTGCCCGTAAAGGTTTGGCCGATACCGCATTAAAAACAGCTGATGCCGGTTACCTGACCCGTCGTTTACACGATGTTGCACAGGATATGATCGTGAATTCGACCGATTGCGGTACGTTAAGAGGCATGTATACTACCGCGCTGAAAGATAATGAGGATATCGTTGAACCGTTATATGAGCGTATTCTGGGCCGTACCTCATTACATGATGTATATAACCCGCTGAATGGTGAGCTGTTAGTGGCTGCCGGACAGGATATTGATGAAGATATTGCCAGAGCGATTGAAGAATCGCCGTTAGAAGGGGTAGAAATCCGCTCGGTATTGACCTGCGAGAACAAACGTGGCGTATGTGCTTTATGTTACGGGCGTAACCTGGCTTCAGGTAAACGTGTTCAGATCGGTGAGGCTGTAGGGGTAATTGCTGCACAGTCTATCGGTGAGCCAGGTACGCAGTTAACCCTTCGTACATTCCACGTTGGGGGTACCGCATCGAATATTGCGGCCGAGTCGCAGATCAATGCTAAATTTGACGGGGTTATTGAATTTGAAAACCTGCGTACCGTGCAAACAAATACGGAGGATGGGGTAGTGGATATTGTTTTAGGCCGTTCAGGGGAATTCAGAATCATGGAACCCGGAACCAATAAAGTTATTGTGAGTAACAACATCCCATACGGTGCATTTTTATATGTGAAAGAAGGGGATAAAGTGAGCAAAGGCGATCGCATTTGTTCATGGGATCCTTATAATGCAGTCATTATTTCGGAATTTGCCGGTAAGATCGAGTTTGATGCCATTGTTGACGGGGTAACGTACCGTGAAGAATCAGACGAACAAACCGGTCACCGCGAAAAAGTGATTATTGATACCCGTGATAAAACGAAAAACCCGTCTATCCGCGTTGTGGATAAAAAAGGCGAGTTAATCCGTTCGTACAACATCCCGGTAGGTGCCCACATCGCTATTGATGAAGGAGATGCCATTCAGCCCGGACAGGTACTGGTTAAAATTCCTCGTGCCACAGGTAAAACCCGTGATATTACCGGTGGTTTACCACGTGTAACCGAGTTATTTGAAGCCCGTAACCCGTCGAATCCGGCTGTGGTGACCGAGATCGATGGTGTGGTAACCTTAGGTGGTATCAAACGGGGTAACCGCGAGATCACGATCGAGTCGAAAGACGGTGAGGTGAAAAAATACCTTGTGCCGCTGTCAAAACACATCCTGGTACAGGATAATGACTTTGTAAAAGCAGGTATGCCGTTATCAGACGGTTCGATTTCGCCGGCTGATATTTTAGCCATTAAAGGTCCTGCTGCCGTACAGGAATACTTAGTAAATGGTATCCAGGAGGTTTATCGTTTACAAGGAGTGAAAATTAATGACAAGCACTTTGAAGTGATCGTTCACCAGATGATGCAGAAAGTTCATATCGAAGATCCGGGCGACACCCGTTTCTTAGAAAGCGATTCGGTTGATCGTTGGGACTTCCAGATCGAGAACGATGATATCTATGATAAAAAAGTTGTGATAGATGCAGGCGACTCGACGGTGGTAAAACCCGGACAGATCATTTCTTTACGTAAATTAAGAGATGAAAATTCGCAGCTTAAACGTAAGGATATGAAGCAGATCGAAGTGCGTGATGCGCAGCCTGCAACAGCAAGTTCCATCCTGCAGGGTATTACCCGTGCATCGTTGGGCACGAAGTCATTTATCTCGGCGGCTTCCTTCCAGGAAACGACCAAGGTATTGAACGAAGCTGCAATTGCCGGAAAACGCGACGATATGTTGGGACTGAAAGAGAACGTGATCGTAGGTCACCTTATTCCTTCAGGTACCGGTATCCGGGGTTATGAGCGTATCATCGTAGGCTCACAGGAAGAATACGATAAGCTGATGGCTTCAAAACTGGAAGAAGAAGTAGAGGCTTAAACCCTGATATTTCTGAATATGAAAGTCCTCCGTTTTTCGGGGGACTTTTTTTATTTCCGGATCAAATGCCTAATTTTGGGATATGCAGGAACAACAAAACGAAAATCAATTAAATATAGAGCTCTCCGAAGAAATCGCGGAGGGGATATTTTCTAATCTCGCGATCATTACACATTCGAATACCGAATTTGTGCTGGATTTTATCCGGATTATGCCGGGCGTACCAAAGGCAAAAGTAAAATCACGCATTATCTTAACACCTGAACACGCCAAACGGTTAATGTTCGCTTTACAGGATAATATTGAAAAATTTGAAACCGTGAATGGAAAAATAAAAACCCAGGATGATGCGGCTGCTTTTCCGTTGAACTTTGGCGGGCCTACGGCGCAGGCCTGATCGGTTTTGTCAGTTACCCGTTACAGGCTATGAGTTGCATGCTGCCTGTTACGGATTTTTAAATTCAGTTTCAAGATAAGTGATCACTTCCTGTAGCTGACCGGGTTCAAACCAACGGGTATTATCGTCTCTTCTGAACCAGGTAAGCTGCCGCTTAGCAAAGCGGCGGGTATTTTGTTTGATTTTCTCTACAGCAGTATGCAAATCGGTTTTGCCATCCAGGTAATCAAAAAGCTCCGTATAACCTACGGTATTTAAGGCATTATAATGGCGATATGACAATAGCCCTTTCACTTCGTCGAGCAGACCGGCTTCCATCATCAGGTCAACCCGTTTGTTGATGCGCTCATATACCCATGCACGATCGGCATTCAGGCCGATCTTTATGATTGAAAAAGGCCGTTTCTTTTTATTCGCCGTCAGAAATGAAGAAAGCTTTTCTCCGGTAGATAAGAACATTTCCAGGCCGCGGATCATACGCTGCGGGTTTGAGGTATCTACTTTCTCATAATATTCGGGATCTACCGTTTTAAGCTGCGCACGAATAGCTTCAATACCTTCCTGCGCAAAACGTTGGTTTAGTTCTTCACGGATGCGAAGATTCGTTTCAGGCAGGTCGTCCAGCCCTTTGCAAACGGCATCAATATATAATCCGGAGCCACCCACCATAATGAGTTGGTCATGATGCTTAAAAAGCTGATCCATTAAGGTAAGGGCTTCAACTTCGAAATCGCCGGTACTGAACAGGGTCGTCACACTATGGCTGTCGATGAAATGATGCCTGACCGCAGCCAGCTCATCAGCCGAAGGCTTTGCCGTGCCGATATGCATTTCCCGGAAGAACTGACGTGAATCGGCAGAGATAATTTCCGTACGATAAAATTGTGCTAACTGAATGGCTAAGGCTGTTTTCCCGATAGCGGTTGGCCCTACAATAACAATAAGCGTTTTCTCTGACATGAAAAACTAATAATCATCATCGCGGCTACCACTGAAATCATCAGCATAATCATCGTCGCCGCCATTTCCATATTCGTCGTTCTCTTCTTCTTCCTGGTCTTCTTCGTCTATTTCTTCGGCATTGATACCGCGACCGTCCATAGCCTCCAGCTCATCGGTATCTTCAGGTGCAAAATCCATTTCGTTAAGAAAATCGAAATCATTTGTCGCCGCTGCTGCTGCTGTGCCGGCTGTAAAACCCGACAAGTTATTTTTATCTACAATTTTAGGTGCTTCACCAATGCTTTTTACTAAGAATGGATATTCGATATTCGGATCGTTCTCCAGAATAATCTTGATCAGTTCGACGTGAAAATCATATGGCCGTTCAAAATTATAGATATAATAGAATTTCTGGTGCGGATCTTCTACAAAGCTGCTCAGCTTCGCTTTTTCCATTAATACAATACCATTGTCGATCTTACGCTGATTAGGCAACAGGGCAATTTCCTCGCCTTTTATCCAGTTGTCTGTGCTTACATAAAATGAAGATGATTTGTTAGCCTCGTAGCCGGTTGAGCGATGAATAGCACGGTGCAAATCCTCGAAAGTCTGATTGGTCTTAATGTCGATCTCTCTTACCACATCATCGTAATCTTCAAAAGAAATTCTAAATCTGTAAATGGCCATCTGGATATTTTTCTTTATACAAAATTAAGGAAATAAAATAAATTTTGGATGGTGATTTTAACCGGCAATGAATTGTAAACCTAATTCCAGTCCCTTTTGTTTCATGAACCGGTAAGCTTCTTCGTAGTTGTTACCGATTTCGCCTTCCAGTATGGCTTCACGTATCGCATTTTTAAGGATGCCTACCTCTTTGCCGGCCTGAAGGCCGAATGCGTTCATGATATCGTTACCACTTACCGGAGGCTGCCAGTTCCGCAGCTGATCTTTTTCTTCGACGTCTTTCAGTTTTTGTTTAACCAATTCAAAGTTGTTGCGGTATTTTTTGATCTTGTATTCATTCTTTGTAGTCACGTCGGCATTACAAAGCGTCATCAGGCTGTCGATATCATCACCGGCTTCAAAAAGCAGCCGTCGTACGGCTGAGTCGGTAACGGTTTCCTGGGCCAATACAATAGGACGAAGATGCAACTGTACCATTTTCTGAACGAATTTCATTTTCTCATTAAGGGGAAGCTTAAGCTGTGCGAAGATCTGCGGCACCATACGGGCACCGCGGTCTTCATGCCCGTGAAAGGTCCAGCCGTGGCCATCTTCAAAACGTTTGGTATTGGGTTTGGCAATATCATGTAAAATAGCGGCCCACCGCAACCAGAGATCATCGGTATGTACACATATATTGTCGAGCACCTGTAAGGTGTGATAAAAATTATCTTTATGGCTTTTTCCGTTGATGGTTTCTACGCCATAAAGCGCAGCCATTTGCGGAAAAATAAGATGTAACAATCCGGTATTAAAGAGGTGCTTAAACCCAACCGATGGTTTTTCCGAAAGAATGATTTTGTTAAGTTCGTCAGTAATACGTTCTTTTGAAACGATACGAATACGTTCTTTCTGACTTTTTATGGCGGCTAAGGCCTTTTCATCGATCTCGAAGTTTAACTGCGAAGCAAAGCGGATAGCGCGCATCATGCGGAGCGGATCATCAGAGAAGGTGATTTCCGGATCGAGCGGAGTGCGTATCAATTTTTTTTGGAGGTCATCAAGCCCGTTGAAAGGGTCTATAATTTCACCATAGTTGTTTTTATTCAGGGAAATGGCCAAAGCATTTATCGTGAAATCACGGCGCAGCTGATCATCCGCAAGTGTGCCATTTTCAACGATTGGTTTACGTGAATCGGCCCGGTATGATTCTTTTCGTGCACCTACAAATTCAATCTCCAGCTCATGGTGTTTCAACATAGCAGTGCCGAAATTTTTGAAGACAGCTACTTTTGTTTTTAAGCGTTCCCCGGCTTTTTCGGCAAAAGCGATACCATTGCCTATTATCAGGATATCGATGTCTTTTGACGGACGCTTTAAAAAAAGGTCACGAACATAACCGCCTATTACAAATACTTCTGTAGCTGCTGACTCAGCCAGTTTGGCCAATACGGTAAAAACAGGATGTTCCAAAGCTTGGTTCATAAATAATACTATCGGCCTGCGGGATAAGTTGCACCGATTTGAAAGGGCGAAATTACTAAAAACAATTGGTTTGGGGTATTACCTTCTTATAAATTCAAACTGACCGGAAGGACCAAGCCTGACGATGGTGGAAGGTTTTTTCTTCACCTGTAATTCCTGTTCAAGAGGGACAACGTAATCAACAGCTTTAAGAATTTCAGGATCGATTTCACCAAAAAATAAGGGTGTGGGCTGGCCTGACCGGTTAGCGGATGTAGACGTGACCGGCTTACGGAAACGCTGCAAAAGGGCTTCGCAAAAAGCGTGTCTTACGACCCGTACACCTACACTCCCGTCGGCATTGATTACATTCTTTGCCAGGTTTTTAGCCCCGGAAAAGATAATGGTCAGCGGGCTTTCAGCATATTCGATCAGATCGTAAGCTACTTCCGGGACCTCCTGAACATAAGCAGGTAACTGATGGGCAGCATGGAGCAAAATGATAAAGCTTTTATCTGCTGCGCGGCCTTTGATTCCGGCAATCCGGGCTACGGCAGCCTCATGCGTGGCATCGCAGCCTAAACCCCAAACGGTATCTGTCGGGTAAAGGATCACACCTCCGCTTTTTAAGACTTCAAGAGCATGGTTAATTTCGGCTTTCATTTCGATTAAGTATAGGTATAAATTTTTTCCAGAATGCAGGATCATGTTTCATGGGTGCATGACAGCCAAAAGGTAGCTGCCCACTTAAGTGCTGATAAGCTGCAGCCGGTTCAAATTCAATAGCAAACTGTAAAGCTTCATGTAAGGCAGGGACACGATAGGCCGGGTAAATGGCCGGTGCTTCAAGTGACCAGAAAATATCCTCATTATATTCCGGATTGTCTGTCAACTGGTATTTTTTTAATAATGCAGGTTGTACGCTTTTTAAAACCTTTAATGCGGTCTGTACATTCCGTAAAGATAATCCGCCATTACCGCTTTTGTTATGCCGGCTGGCATAGATTTTATTTTTTTTCAAAGCAAACTTGATTTTTTCGACCTGTTTTGATACAAAATCCGGATGAAGTTTATCCGGCCTGAACCACGGAGCACCGATATAATCATATTCTTTTTCACACCATAACTGTAATTCATCCTTAAACAGGAAGACATCTGCCTGATGAATTAAAATATAGTCGAATAATGCAAAAGCCTGATAAAAATCGCGGGACAGCAACAACTGATTATATCCTTTTATTCCATCAAAGTATTGGCTGCTAAACCGCTTGACTTCCAGTTTTTCGAGTTGCCCGAATGTACTGTCAACGACAAGTCCGGCAGGGGCGGCGATAACCTGTTTAAAACCCTGCGTTTGTTGCATGCCGTTTTCTAAAAAAGATAGCTCTATAGAAGTTGGACGTTTATATAAAGGGAAAATCACTACGCAACTTTTCATAATCCCAGTGTTTTAAAATAACAGTTCATCAGTTTATGGCTTACCTTTTCCTGGTCAAATTGCTGTACATATTGACGGCCTTTGCTGATCATGGTACTCCTTAACGTGGCATCATTTTGCACGTTATCAATAGCTGTGGCCATTGCCCGGGGGTCGTCAGGCGATACATAGATGCTATCGGGTCCGCCGGCTTCTTCAAGACATGATCCGGTAGCCGCAATCACAGGTATACCACTGTAAAGTGCTTCAATAACCGGTATGCCAAAGCCTTCATAACGGGATGGATAAACAAACGTCGTAGCCAGCTGGTATATGGCCGGAAGATCAGTGAAAGGAACATTTTTAAGGAAAACAACCTTATCCTGCAGCTGTCGTTCTTCGATTTCTCTTTTTACCTCATGGGCATAAGCTGTTTCCTTCCCGATCACGACCAGTTTAAGATCGGATTTAAGTGATGAAAGTGCCCTGATCACCAGAAGCAGGTTTTTCCGGCTTTCGATGGTGCCTACACTGAGCACGTAAGGACTGTTCAAGTCATATTTTTGCCTGATCCGCACTTTTTCTTCAGCAGAGGCCGGGGCCTTAAACTGCTCGTCGCAACTTTGATAGAGGACGTCGATCTTTTCGGGTGCTATGTCATAAAAGCGGATAATATCTTTTTTGGTTTGTTCGCTGATGGCCAGGATCCGATCTGCCCGGCGGCAGGCATACCGGCTCTTGAAAGTATAAATTAACCGGTCGAAAAAACGATAATACCTCGGATACACCAGGAAAATTAAATCATGTATGGTAACGATACTTTTTATGTTCGTTTTATGAAGGCTGAAAGGAATTTCATGGCTGAGGCCGTGAAAAAGCATAACCTTGTCTTTTAACAGTTGTTTGACCATACCAAAGCTTCGCCAGAACAGTGATCTGTGGTCTGGAAATTTGAGCTTTACATTACTCCTGGAAAATACCGGAATATTCAGCAGCTCCGGGTTAGCCTGGGGCGTGTAGACCAGATAACTGTTTTCAGTGTAACGTTCCGCAAGATGACCGATCAATGAACGACTGTAATTCCCCAAACCGGTCTTATTGTTGGCCGCTCTTTTCCCGTCGTAACCAATGACCAGCGGAATGTTCAGGATGCTTTCATCAGGAGAGTTCACCTTTAAACAGCCACATTATTTTCTCTTAAAGCATCATTAAGAGAGGTTTTTTTATCCGTCGATTCCTTACGTTTTCCAATGATCAGGGCGCAGGGCACCTGAAATTCACCTGCAGGAAATTTCTTGGTATACGAGCCCGGAATAACCACTGAGCGGGATGGCACAATGCCTTTATATTCAATAGGCGTAGAACCCGTAACGTCGATGATCTTAGTAGACCCCGTGAGAACAACATTGGCACCTAAAACGGCTTCTCTTTCTACTTTGACCCCTTCCACCACGATGGCCCGTGAGCCGATAAAGCAATCGTCTTCAATGATCACCGGAGCAGCCTGGACGGGTTCCAGTACGCCGCCTATCCCTACGCCGCCGCTTAAATGCACCCGTTTTCCGATCTGCGCACATGAACCTACTGTAGCCCAGGTATCAACCATTGTCCCTTCATCGACATAGGCGCCAATATTCACATACGAAGGCATCATGATGACGCCTTTCGCAATAAATGCACCATAACGGGCACTGGCCATGGGCACCACCCGTACACCTGCGGCCTTATAATCGGTTTTTAAATCCATTTTATCATGGTATACAAAAGGGCCGACTTTTGTTTCTTTCATCTCCCGAATAGGGAAATACATTAAAACGGCTTTTTTAATCCATTCGTTAATCCCCCATGTATTTAAGATCGGTTCGGCCACCCGCACTTCACCCGCGTCAAGTCGCTTAATGACGGCTTCGATGGCTTCACAATATTCACGATATGCTAACAGGGAACGATCTTCCCATGCTGCTTCAATTAGCTTTTTTAAATCATCAATCATATTACCGTTTTTTTACAAAATAAAAGATTTACCCACAACCATAAAGACGGGTGGATAAAATTACCGTAAAAAGAGCATATTCTGTACATAAGTTTTAGAATTTTATGGAAAGAGAGTGCCTAAGTGTGTAATTTTGATCGTATGAGCACGACAGAAAAACTGAGGATCGATAAATATCTATGGGCTATCCGCCTGTTCAAAACACGTAGCCTGGCTACGGAAGCCTGTAAAGCAGGCCGGATAAAGCTTCAGGGGCAGAATGTAAAGCCTTCGGCAGTGGTAAAAACAGGTGATGTTTATCAGATATCAAAAGGGGCTGAGAAAAAAATTATTGAGGTGCTGGAATTACAGGAGAACCGTGTGGATGCGAAAACAGCTGTCACTAAATATAAAGATCTTACACCTGTTGAGGAGACCTATGCCTTTAAATCCGTGTTTTATGCGCCGGGCCTGAAGCGCGACCGGGGTACTGGCCGGCCCACAAAGAAAGAGCGGAGAGAAACCGATTCGCTGTTAGACGGAATGTTCAGCGATGAAGAAACCGATTGATCTGTGGATTTATGAAGAGGGCAGTAAGCCCTGTTGTATCCATCTTAAGCGATAAGCCATCATCGCGGTGTTACCCAGCTTTTTGATCAGTTGATAATTTGCAATGGCACCTACGGCTGCTCCGACAACCGGAAGAAGCTGTGCCAGCTTGGCCAGATCAATGTAATCGCGGTATTCCTGCTGAAAAGCCTGCCAATCGAACTGGTCTGCATTTTCCGGCAATACGTGCGCCTCTTCATCCCAATTTTCTATTTTATTTAAGATATATTGCTCACTCTTCTTTCCGGAAAAGGCAAGCTGAAAGATATAGAGGATAAATAAACGTTCGCGATAATCTTTTACGTCATAATGATATAAAGCCGCAATTTCGAAGAGTAGTTTTAATTTAATAGCAATTAATATCGGAAAATCGGCCATACTCATTAGAAATCCTCCGGCACCGGTTATCCCGCCTTCGGTAGCCCCTGTTTTCCCGTAGGTTTCAATTTTAGTTTTTACCAGGGCTTCGCGGTGGAGCAGGCTCAGCCTTTCATCGGGCAGGGCTGAAGTAGTATAGGTCGATCCGTAGAGCACCGCTTTTACCATTTGTTTAATGGTAAGGGTAATGGTATCATGTATTTTTTCAGGAATATAATGATTTATTTTAGCCTGAATACCTGATGCTATTTTACTTATTGCCGAAGGTTTTTTCAGGACATCCCGTTTCCAGAAATGGAGTTCGGCAAGAATACGCTGTTCATAAGTGTTCATAAGCTGCAGATGTGGTTAAAATTACGTATTCGAGATTGGAAAAATAATAAGTTTAAGGAAAATTTGGAATTGTCAAATATAAACTATATATTTAGTTTGCTTTTAACACACCTAATCAAATCCCAGGATGATGAAAAAAATATTCTTTTCCCTGCTATTAGCAGGCATGCTCCATTCGGCAATGGCACAAAAATTTACAGTATCATCGGCTACGCCTGAGGCCGGGAATCCTTTATCCTTTCACTATGACCCGCAAGGTGGTAGTCTGGATAAGCTGGCCAATGTGAAGTGTGTGGCATATACATTTGTGAACACGAAACAAAAAATGATCGATATTCCTTTAACGAAAGAGGGGAATGTGTATAAAGGCAGTTTTACTCCGGTTGACAGTACTGCTATTGCCGTGTTCGCTTTTTCGGCTGATGGTACCAAAGATGAAAATCCGGATGGCTATTATACACTTTTTTATAAGAATGGTCAGCCAACGGATATGGCTTTTTATTGGGAATCACAATTCTATAATGGTATGGGCAGGGCTTTTTCAGGTGCAAAAACGGATAAAGCAAAAGCGCTGGCATCACTTGAAAAAGGGTTTGCATTATATCCGAAGCTGAAAGACACTTATGGCATACTGTATCTAAACCTGCAATACAGCACAGATAAAGAAAAAGGTACCCGGCTTATCGGGGATGAAATCGCCAGGCTAAATGCCATAGCTGACAGAGCGGAGACCGATTGGTCTAAAATGGCTAATCTCTATACGATCCTGAAAAACAAATCCGCAGCCGATTCGGTAAATGCACTTATCCTGAAAAATTTCCCCAAAGGAAATTATGCATATAGCCAGGCGATGATGAAGATCTATAATGAAAAAGATGCTGTTAAACAGGAAGAGTCTTTAAAAGCGTTAATGCGCAATTTTAATTTAGATCCCGCTAAAAAAGCAGATGCTGATCGCTTAGACGGTCTCTATGCCAACGTGGCCGGTGCTTACGGCGAAGCTAAGAATAATGCCAAATTCCAGGAATACGCCTCAAAGGTGAATAATAAAACAACATTGGCCGGTATTTATAACAGCTATGCCTGGGCAGGTGCTGAAAAGAATGAGAATGTTCCTTTCGCTACGCAAATCTCGAAGAAATCACTGGAATTACTCGAGGCAGCAAAAAATGATCCGGTACCCGCATTTTATGCTTCAAAAGAAGATTATTTGAAAGGTATAGAGAGTAATTATGCTTCTTATGCCGATACATATGCATTGTTGTTAAGCCATGCCGGGAAATATGCAGAAGCTTTAAAATATCAGGAAGAAGCCGTAAATAAGAATAATTTTTCAAGTGCGGATATGAACGGACGTTATGTGACCTTCTTAGTGAAAACCGGTCAGACTGAAAAAGCACGCTCATTTGCCGAGCGGTTTATTAAAGACGGCAAAGGCAGCGACCAGATGAAGGCCGATTTAAAGCTGGCCTACAAAGGCACTGAACCGTTTGAAACTTATTATGCCGCCCTGGAAAAAGAATCGCTCGAAAAAGAAAAGGCTAAATTCCTGAAGGAAATGCTGAATATGCCGGCACCGAAATTTACGCTTAAAAATCTGAAAGGTGAGACGGTTTCATTAGAGAAGCTGAAAGGTAAAGTCGTTATTGTCGATTATTGGGCTACCTGGTGCGGGCCTTGTGTAGCTTCTTTCCCGGGAATGCAAAAGGCAGTAGATAAATACAAAAACGATCCGAATGTTGTTTTCCTGTTTATCAACACCTGGCAAACGGAAGAGAACCGCGAAAAGGTGGTGAAAGACTTTATGGCCAATACCAGCTATACATTTAACGTCCTGCTGGATACCAAGAACGTTGCAGACCCGTCTAAATTTGACGTGATAGAGCAATATAAAGTAGATGGAATACCTACTAAGTTCATTGTTGACGGCGAAGGTACGATCCGGTTTAAGAAAGTAGGGTTTAACGGTTCTGCCGATGCTACAGTACGCGAATTGGATATTATGATCGCCATGGCCAAAGAGGGGAAGGGCTTGAGCAGGTAGCCGCTAATTTGCAGGCTACTTTAATAAGGTCATTAAAAAGGCTACTCCAAGATAGTCTCTAAAGGCAAACCTTAATATTTTTAGGGCTTTTCTTTTGTGCTGCTCTACGGTATTGACAGAAATTTTCATTTTTGCGGCAATTTCTTTATCCGTCAAACCTTCTAAGCGGCTGAGCTTAAAAACCATTCTACATTGCGGCGGGAGCCGTTCAATATGGTCTGATAACAGCAATTCCAGTTCCCGGGTATTAACCAGGTATTCTGTACTATGATCAATGCCTGATGCCTGTTGCTGTACCCAGGCCTCATAGCGCTTATGTGTAGTTTGTTTCCGGTAATAGTTCAGAATGTTCCGCTTTAAAGCAAGGTAAAGATAGGCAGGCAGATGAGTGCCGGTTTTAAGATCTGTTTTATGCCGGTATAAGCTTAAAAAAGTATCCTGTACGAGTTCCTGGGCCACAGCCATATCGCCTGTTTTATGCACGGCTATGCTCAGCAGCCTGACCGCATGCTGGTGATAAATATATTCAAATACCCCTTTTTCATCCTTCCGCCAGCAGGCAATGAGCTCGTCATCACTATAGAGGCTATATTTCAGGGCTTCAGGCATCCGTGTAATTTTTTTGTGAAAATACCGATAATTCAGCGATCTGTAAAAGTGTTCATAAAAAAAATGACAGGAAGTAACGGTAAGTGCATAGAAGTGCATTATGTAAGATATATAGCGAAGTCATGGAGCATAACAGGATAAAATACTTATTAGAGCGATATCACGAAGGAAATTGTACGGAAGATGAATTTGTGGAACTGGATAACTGGTACCATGATCTGAACTTTGATCTTTCGGTGTTTGATAAGTGGGTAACGCATAAGGGAGGTAAGGAGGCGGTAGTACAACAGTTATATGCTGATTTTGAACGCAGGCATATCCGAAAGACAAAGGAGGTCAGCCTGTTTTACCGTTACGGTGCTGTGGCAGCTATATTGCTGATCATTGTTTCAGCGTTGTTTTACCGTGATTATATGACCGGTAGTAACCTTAATCGTATATCCGAAGCAGAAGATATCGCCCCGGGCGGAAATAAAGCCATGCTCACTTTGGCTGATGGCCGTAAGATCAATTTAACGGATGCGCAAAACGGAATGCTGACTACGCAGAACGGTGTCTCTGTTTCAAAAACGGCCGACGGCCGGTTAGTTTATAAGATTGTTGGAAGTGATAATCCGGATAACAATAAGCCGGTATTTCATACCATTACTACACCGCATGGCGGAAAATATGAACTTGTTTTGCCGGATGGTACGAAAGTATGGCTGAACGCGATGTCTTCACTTTCTTTTCCTTCAACGTTTACCGGGCAGCAGGAACGGCGTGTTTCTTTAACCGGAGAGGGCTATTTTGAGGTGGCCAAAACAGCACAAAAGTCAAGATTTATTGTAAACACGGAAACACAGCATATAGAGGTGTTGGGAACGCATTTTAATATTGATGCCTATAAAGCGCCAAAACAGATAAAGACCACTTTATTGGAAGGATCCGTGAGCGTATCACCCTTAGGCCATGAAGATAAAGCTGTTGTGCTGCAGCCGGGTCAGCAGGCCTCGTTCAATGCCGGGCAGCTGCGTACGGCCGAAGTGGATGTCAATGATGTTGTAGCCTGGAAGAACGGCTATTTCATGTTTAAAAATGATAACCTGGAATATATCATGGAGGTGCTGTCGCGATGGTATAATGCTGAAGTGGTATTTAAGGATGAAGAAATAAAGAACGACCGGTTTTGGGGCACAGCAAGCCGCTCTGACCATGTGTCGGGTATCCTTAAAGTTTTAGAACGTACAGGTGCCGTTCATTTCAGGATTGAAGAAAATAAAATAATAGTGATGAAATAAAAACCAATTAAGTATGATGAACCACATGAATGATCCCTGAAGACTACCGCAGTAAGATGATCAGAAAAAAAGGACCCCGAGTAGTGATCGAAGCCCTTTATGGATCTGATAAACGGAAAAAATAAGAACTCTTTAACCTATAAACCAGACAAACAAATGTATAAAAAATATACCAGGATTTTGTGTTGGCCTAACCAGCCATTACCTGATTTATTACAGCTGATCGTTGATGTAATCAATAAATTCAGTATTAACAAGAAAGCGCTGATTATGCGAATTAATCTGACCACTATTTTAATGATCGCCACCTTCTTACAGGTCGGAGCTGCCGGATTTGCACAGAAAGTAACGCTTGAAGGTAAAAATATTTCACTTGAAAAGATATTCAAAGAAATCAGGAAACAGACCGGCTATAATGTCATGCTCCCGGTAAAGAAAATAAGCGTTGACAAAACCATTGATGTTAATTTTAGCGAAAGTACCCTTAATGAAGTGATGAATAAATGCCTGGCAGGCTTGCCGTTAACCTATACGATCGACGAAAAATCGATCGTGATCAGGGAACAGGAGAAGTCGGTTATGGAGAAGCTGAAAGATTTTTTTTCGGTCATCGGGATAAAAGGTTTTGTATATGATGAAACCGGGCAGCCCCTGGCTGGTACAACGATCAGCGTAAAGGGAAGACCGGATCTCAGCACACGGTCTTCAGCTACCGGGGCTTTTTCGATTTCCGTACCGGATGAACATGCCGTATTGGTCTTTTCATATGTAGGGTATAAGGTGAAGGAAATAACAGTTGGCCGTCAGTCGGATATCAGCTTACGAATGGAGCCGCTTACTTCTGACCTGGATCAGATCGTTGTAGTAGGCTATGGAAACAGTAAAAAGAAAGATCTTACGGGGTCTGTTTCCAATGTAAATGCCAAAGATGTGCAGGATATCCCTTTCGCTACAGTTGATAATGCTTTGGCCGGAAAAGCAGCCGGTGTACAAGTAACCAAGGCAGACGGTACCCCGGGCGGTGCAGTTCGTATACGTATACGCGGGTCAAGTTCATTTTTAGGCGGCAACGACCCTTTATATATTATTGATGGGGTTCCCGTTCAGGTCAGGAGTAATTTTATCAATACCGGATTCGATGTTGGCACGCCGGTGGGCAACGACATTAATAATGCCGGAGGTGTAAGTGCCGGTCTTTCTTCCTCTTTTGTAAACGGGTTGAATAGCATTGGAGGCCTGAATTTAAATGATATTGAAACGATAAGTATTCTTAAAGACGCTTCATCGACCGCGATCTACGGTTCAAAAGCGGCCAATGGTGTGGTGATCATTACTACTAAAAGTGGCAGGAAAGAAATGAAGCCGCAGATCTCGGCAGGTTATTACAATACGGTTAGCCACGCCATTACTCCGCGGGTGCTTAATGCTGCTCAATACAAACAGCTTATTACCGAGGCCGCCCGGAATGACTTTGAGGAGCATACGCTGGCAAATGATTATATGCCGGAACAGGTAGTGGCGATTTTAAATCATCCTGACGATTTTTTTGGAAAAGCAAATACCAACTGGATTGATGAAGTTACGCGCACTACGATTTCCCATAATGCCGACCTGTCTGTTCAGGGTGGTGGGGCGGCATCAAAATATTTTAGTTCCGTTTCGTTTAACCATACACCGGGCGTTATCAAAGGTACCGATTACCAGCGGGTAACCGGTAAGCTAAACCTTGAAAATGAGATCGGCAAGAATTTCAGATTTATCACCAATGTGCTGCTGGCATATACCAACCAGAATATCGGCGACGGGGCTTATGGACAGGCTCTAAGGTCGCGGCCCGATTTTGCACCTTATGATGCAAATGGCAATCCGACTGATTTTTCCACCGTCGCCTATTCGTATATGGGTTTTCAAAATCCCGTGGGTCTGCTTCAGGCAACCAACAATGCGAAAACGTTTAATATGATGGGGTCGGTTTCCGGACTGTATGATATCGGTAAATCGCTGAAATTTAAGAGTACGATCTCCCTGAATACCCAGACGTATAATCAGCGTAATTATATACCGAGTTTTTTAAGCATCGGAAGTTTTTATGGAAACGTCGCGAACGACGGCGGAATTGGCGGTAATTCAAACAGCAGGCTGACCAATTGGTTCCTGGAGAATACGCTGACTTACAACAAGGTCATCCATGACCGGCATGATATCAATGTGCTTGCCGGTGCTTCGTATGAAACGATGAAAAACAGTTTCTTTAGTGCCACCGCTACAGGATATCCTGACGACAGGGTTTTAAATAACCTTTCATCAGCATCCACCCTTTTATTTGCCAGAGGCGATGATCCGGCTAAACCACAAAGTTATCTGCTGTCATTTTACCTGCGGGCAAACTATACCTTCATGGATAAATACCTGTTCACATTTACGGGCAGGACCGACGGGTCTTCAAAATTCGGACCCAATAATAAGTTTGGTTATTTCCCTTCAGGCGCCGTAGCATGGAGAATATCCAAAGAGAATTTCCTGAAAGAGGTAAAATGGATCGATGACATTAAGCTGAGAGGAAGTTATGGCCTGGTGGGTACACAGAATATCGGTGATCAGATGTACCGTACGTTGTACAGTCCGTATGCGTATGCAGGTAATAATGCACTTGTTCCTACACAATTAGGCAATGAAGGGATCAAATGGGAAGAAACCGTTGAGGCCGATGCCGGATTAGACGTTTCTTTATTCAATAACCGCTTACAGGCGACCTTCGATTATTACAACAAGCATACTAAAGGGGCTTTACTGGCCTTGCCGGTAGCACCAAGCAGCTCTTATGCATCCCTGCTGAAAAATACAGCCAACATTAAAAATACCGGTCTTGAAATGACACTTCAGGGCGATCTTATCCGGAGTAAAAATTTCAGGTGGAATGCCTCCCTGAATGTGACATGGAATAAATCTATCGTCACAAAGCTGGATGCAGGCGCAGATTTGCGACAGATCGGAAGCCTGACCGGTCTTGAGTTGGGAGGTAATACGACCTTAGTGGAAGGAAAGCCGCTTGGGCTGATCACCGGATATAAATTTACCGGTATTATCAAAACAAAAGAAGAACTGGAAGCCTATAAAAATGCCATGGGTTTTATCTATGTCTATTTTTATCCTTACCTCAATATTGGCGATCCAATGTATGAACTGGATCTTGAAGAATATAAAGATATGGGATTCGCATTGCCTAAAACCAGGGAGATCATTGCGCAGGCTGCTCCAAAGTATTATGGTGGTTTTAGCCAGGGCTTTGGCTATAAGAACTTCGATATGCAATTATATTTTACCTTTTCGCAGGGCGGAAGCCTGTTGTGGGGTGATCATATCGGGAGTATGCAATTCTCAGGTTCATCGAATGCCAATGCAGCTATGCTGGATCGCTATCATGCCGGCAATACAAATGCCACCCAGCCGCGATTATTGTATGGCGATGGCCTTGCGCCGATATCCAACCTGAATGTATTCAGCTCATCTTATCTTAAACTGAGAACGGTTTCACTGAATTACAGGTTCAGCAGGTCAAAATGGATGGAACGTGCGGGATTGCAGCAGACCTCTGTTTTTGCTACGGCCTCCAATCTCTTTACCATAACCCGGTATCCGGGAAATGACCCCGAAACCAGTAATGATACGTATAGTGTGAGCGGCGGATATTTTGATGTCAGTAACTATCCTACCGTAAAGTCATTTTCAATAGGGTTGAAACTTGGGTTTTAATATTCATTTTAATAAAATAATAAAAAAGATGAACTCGATATATAAAAAAATAATGCTGCTGAGTTTACCGGCCCTTATGTTGATGGCCTGTAAGGAGCAGCTGAATGTATTTCCGACCGATAAGCAGGTAGACGGCAACGTAATTGTCGATGCAAAAAGTGCAGCTACCGTGTTGAATGGTGTATATTACCGGTTTGCCAATTCCGGCACGGATAATAATGATGTGCCCAGCACAAAATGGATTTGGATGTCGGAAGTTATTCCTTCTGAACTAAGCGGTTTGATCAGCAATCAAAATCCGGAAGGACTGGATAACTTTACGTTTAACCCGACAAGCTACCCTGTGGCGGATAAATGGCAGTATGGTTATAACCTCGTCAATGCGGCTAACGGTTTTCTGAAGAATATGGAGACGGTAACGACCATTGCGGAACAAACTAAAAGGCAAATGCAGGCTGAAGGGCGGTTTTTAAGAGCCTTCGCCAATGCAGAACTGCTCTGGTATTTTGGTCAGTACCGGGATATGAACAGTAAATACGGAATTATCCTGAGGGATCACTTTGTAAATACCGGGAATATCAGTCAGCCGCGGGCAGCCGTGAAAGACGTTTATGATGCGATACTGGCTGACCTGAATGTGGCTATTGCGGGCTTGCCTGCTTTAAACACAAAGCTAAGCTATGCCAATGTGTGGGTAGCCAGGCTGCTGAAAGCAAGGGTGCTGATGAACAGGGGAGGCGCCGGTGATTATGCAGCTGTCATCAGCCTGACTGACGACATCATGAAGAACAGCCCTTTTCAGCTGGAAGGCCTGACAAAAGATATCTTCTTAACAAAAGGATTCCAAAGTAAAGAAGTGATGATGACGGTACAACCCTTTCCGGCCGAAAATTATAAATTCCAGCAATACCAGTATTATAATCAATATGTGGGCACCCCGGCGCTGGCCAGTCTTATGCAGAATGACCCGAGAGCGGCCTGGACCTTTCAACCAATTGTGAAACGCGGGGCAACGATCAATGCATTCACTAAATATTATTCGGGAAGTTCGACCGCAGTGAGTTTTACATCCCTGTCGGTGAATGGATATCCCTTTCGGTTAACCGAAGCCTGGCTATTGCAGGCAGAGGCCATTACACTTTCCGGAGGGGATCTTAATAAGGCCAGGAATTTACTAAAGGAGGTGATGACACATGCCGGTATCACGGATTTTACAGCTGTAGATGCCGCTTCAACGGCAACCGACCTTCAACTCCTTATTGTCAAAGAAACCATGAAGAACTTTGTAGGAGAGAACGGTGCAGACTGGCTGGCATTGCGGAGACTTCCCATAGCTACCCTTCAGTCGATGCGCCCGGCACTGAAGTCTGTCAACCAGCTAACGCTGCCTATACCTCGTAGTGAGTTTACAAATAATAGTCAGGTAGAACAGAATCCCGGATTTTAAAATTGATGACCATGAAATTAAGATTTTTAGTATTCGTATTGTTTCTGGTGCAGCAGGGAATGGCACAAAAAGCTCCTGCCGGCCGGTTTATCCTCCATGGAAATGTTAGCGGAGCAGATTCGGTGATCCTTATCTACCGCTCGGTCACTGGAAAATTTCTGCAGCCTGCGAAGGCCATTGTGAATGACCGGTTTACGTTTGAAGATGATATCACTGAACCCGTATCGGCCAGGTTGCTTTTCAAGAAAAAAGAGGAAGTGGTTTCGAAGTATGATTATTGGGACAGAACCTTTGAAATTTACCTGGAACCATCCACAATACTCGTCTCCGGGCAGGCAGACCAGCTTAAAAAACTGGTCGTCAGCGGTTCGGAAAGTCAGGCTGAACTCGAAAAATTAAATGCGGCCCTGTTGCCCGTTGAGCTCGAAAAACAACCGGTCCTCGATGCCCTGAAAAAGGAAACAGATCATGAGAAAGCAGCAGCGATCAGGGATCAGCTGGAGCCTTATAACGAACGTAGCAAAAAGGTGATCTATGATTTTTTTATGGCTCATCCCAATTCGTATGTGACCGTTAATCTGATTAATATCTACGTGTCCAGGATGGGAATCGATTCAGCCAAAAAAATATATGCGAACTTTAATACCCGGCTTCAACAAAAGAATCCGGCTGTTAAAGAATTTGCCCGGCAAATTAAACTGATCGAATCGGGATTGCCGGGAAGAATGGCTTCAGACTTTACCACGAAAGACATTCACGGGAAACCATTAAGCCTGTCGGCTTTCAGGGGTAAATATGTGCTGATTGATTTCTGGGCCGACTGGTGTGTACCCTGCCGGAAAGGTAATCCGCATCTGCTGACCTTATACAAGACCTATCATCCAAAAGGTCTGGAAATTATTGGCGTTGCTGATAATGACAGCAATGAGGCCGCCTGGAAAAAGGCAGTGGAAACCGACAGGATCGGCGTCTGGCATCACGTATTACGGGGATTAAATATGGAGCTGGCTATGAAAAACTTACCTAATCCGGCTGATATTTCCAATAAATACGGTATCAGCTCATTGCCAACCAAGATACTTATTGATCCGGAGGGTAAGATTATAGGTCGTTACGGTGATAAAAACGGCGGCACGGATCAGGATCTGGATGAAAAGCTTGCCGCCATTTTCAAATAATTAGTTTTTAGGTTTAGTTTTATGGAGGCTGTCTGAAAAGGCCGTTCTTTCGGGGACATCTTTTCAGACAGCTTCTTTAATTATTTCTTATTTTTTGTGTATCCCTGGTTAAGGCCGTTTACGACCTCTTTGGTCACGTCTAGGCTCTCATCAGCAAACAGGATGGCACTGTTGCCTTTAGAATAGGTAAGTACCATTTTAAAGCCTTTATTTTTGGCGTATTCCTTTAAATAATCGGCGACCTTATCATAGAGTATTTCCTGTTCTTTGGCCTGTTCATTTTGTAAAGCGGCACCGGCATTTTGCTGATAAACCTGTAATTCCTGCTGCTTGCGCGACAGTCTTTGCTCGGTTGCTGCACGCTCATCGGCGGCCATGGTATTCTGCTGCTGCTGATATTGTTGTACTTCCCGCTGGAAAGCCTGTGTTTTGGCCGCAAGGTCACTTTCGGCAGCTTTGCCTTTTGTCTCCATTTTAGCTCTCAGGTCTTTGAAATATTCGTATTTGGTCAGCAGCGTATCGGAATTGACATAAACGATTTTATCATCAGCCGTAACGGCTGCACTGCTGTTGGTTTTAGCAGATGTTTCTGTTTTATTTTCCTTATTTCCACATGCGGTGAATACGGATGCCAAAGCAATTGCGGCAGCTAAACTGCCTGATTTAAAAGGGCTTGATTTCATTCTTGTTGATTAAATTTCAACAAACTTAGCTATATTCATTTTGATATACAATACAATCCTGAAAACAGCTCATTTTTAAGGCTGTAATTAGCTTTCAACAGTTCAGATTTTTATCCACAATATGCTTATTTTACCTCAAAAATGGTTATTTTTGATTCTTTAAGTATTAAGCAAAATTATGAGTGAAGAAAAAGATCTGAAGTCAAATTATTCGGCCGATAATATACAGGTATTAGAGGGTTTAGAGGCTGTTCGTAAGCGTCCTTCCATGTATATTGGTGATACCGGCGTTAAGGGTTTACACCATTTGGTATACGAGGTAGTCGATAACTCGATCGATGAAGCATTGGCAGGCCATGCCGACAAGATTTACGTCAATATTTTAAAAGGAAATTCCATCAGGGTAGAAGATAACGGACGGGGTATACCAACCGGTATCAACACCAAAGAAAATAAATCGGCCCTCGAAATTGTAATGACCGTTTTACATGCCGGAGGTAAGTTTGATAAAGACACCTATAAAGTTTCCGGCGGTTTACATGGTGTGGGGGTAAGCTGCGTGAATGCGTTGTCTACGCATCTTAAAGCCGAAGTGCACCGTGAAGGAAAAATATGGGTACAGGAATACGAGATCGGTGTTCCGTTATATGACGTAAAAGCGATTGGTGATACTGATAAGCGGGGTACCATTGTGACGTTTAGCCCTGATCCTACCATTTTTACCCAAACTACCGAATACCGGTATGATACCTTAGCCAGCCGTTTACGGGAACTGGCATTCCTGAATAAAGGCATTACGCTGGTTTTAACCGATGAACGGGAAACGCTGGAAGATGGCACCTGTTTACAGGAGATCTTTTATTCAGATGGCGGTTTGAAAGAGTTCGTTAACTTTTTAGATGGTACCCGGGCTTCTTTCCTGCCTGAACCCATCTATATTGATGGCATTAAAAACGGTGTGCCCGTTGAACTGGCTTTTCAATATAACGACAGCTATTCAGAGAATGTACATTCATATGTGAATAATATCAATACGCATGAAGGCGGAACGCATATTGCCGGTTTCAGACGGGGATTAACACGTACACTGAAAGGTTATGCCGAAAAATCGGGTCTTTTAAAGAACCTGAAAATGGAAATTACCGGCGATGACTTCCGTGAAGGCTTAACGGCCGTGGTGTCGGTTAAAGTGGCTGAACCGCAATTTGAAGGACAGACCAAAACCAAATTAGGGAACTCTGAAGTCATGGGGGCAGTGGATGTGGCGGTAGGTGAAGCATTGGGTGATTACCTGGAAGAAAACCCGAAAGAGGCCAGGATGATCGTGAACAAAGTGATCCTGGCCGCAACAGCCCGCGCAGCAGCCCGTAAAGCCCGTGAAATGGTACAGCGTAAAAGTGTTATGGGCGGTTCAGGGCTTCCGGGAAAACTGGCCGACTGCTCCGACAGTGATCCCGAAAAATGCGAACTGTTCCTTGTAGAGGGTGACTCGGCGGGTGGTACCGCTAAACAGGGACGTGACCGGAACTACCAGGCTATCCTGCCGTTGAAAGGTAAGATCCTGAATGTGGAAAAGGCCATGGAACATAAGATCTATGAAAATGATGAGATTAAAAACGTATTCACCGCTTTAGGGGTAAGCATAGGTACACCTGAAGATGATAAGGCGCTGAATTTAAGTAAGCTCCGTTATCATAAGATCGTAATCATGACCGATGCCGATATTGATGGTTCACATATCACTACGTTGATTCTGACCTTCTTTTATCGCTATATGCGGGCACTGATCGAGTCGGGATATGTATATATTGCCGCCCCGCCATTATACCAGGTGCGTAAAGGTAAGGATTTTGAATATGCCTGGAACGATGTACAGCGTGATGCTGCCATACAGCGCCTTAAAGGTGCCGGAAAAGAAGACAGCGTGCATGTGCAGCGTTATAAAGGTTTGGGAGAAATGAATGCCGAGCAGCTATGGGAAACCACCTTAAACCCCGAAACCCGCACCTTATTGAAGGCTACTATTGAAAATGCGGCTGAATGTGATCATACGTTCTCCATGCTGATGGGGGATGAGGTAGCGCCGCGCCGCGAATTTATTGAGCGAAATGCCAAATATGCGAAAATAGACGCATAGATAGAGACGGCTATTTCATAAAAAAACCTGCTCTTTCATAGGGCAGGTTTTTTGTTTTATCATCATCCGGGAACGGGATGACAGGTAAATCATTATTATACCACTACAGGTACCGTGGACCTGTAGTGGACTTTGTGTGGACTTGTTGTGGAGTAATCGACTTATGCGCTTACTGTTTTTCTGATTTCTCTTTCAGGTAATTTAATCCGGCTTCAAAATCTTTGCCAATCATTTTATCCATACTCACAAAAACACACATCCATTTACCCATGAGGTTATTTTCGCCGCTCATGGTCCAGGTTACCTTGCTTCCGGCACCTTCCGGGCTGATATCAAAACGGGTATCGGCAAGGCTTTCGAAAGGTTCAATGAACTTTAGCTCCATATCAACCATTTTGTTGGGTTCGACACTTTTAATTTTCATATAGCCAGACCCTGTTTCTTTCCCTTCCCAGTTATACTGATGCTCAGGCTGCCCGGGTGTTCCGGTCATACTGATCTTTGCCGTTGGTTCCATTTTTGACCAGGGATTCCATTTGTAAAACTCGTTGAAATCCGCAATGTTATGATATACGACACTGTCGGATGCGTTAATAACGGCCGAACGGCTAACGGAGTAGGTCTTTGGAAGAAACATACCACCGATTAGAATAATAGCTGCCAATACGACAATAATTATTCCCAATACTTTTAAAGCTTTCATTTTCTTTGGTTGGTTTTTGATGATCTTATAATTTGGTTTACCTTAAAGTTAAGTATAATTTTTTCTAAATTGCAAGTGTTAGGCTACAGCAGATAGCATCCGTGCACCGGCTCAGGGACCCTGGAAAGTTCATTGCAGCAGTTAAGGATATGGCAAAACGGATAGAAGACAGGGACGGTCTGATTTTTATCAGCCGGGGGGTCTGACAAAGTCTGACCAGAGTCTGAGAAAAGTCTGAGAAAAGTCGGGTGAGTTATAGCTGATGGCCGTACGATGCCCGGCCCTGTCTGCTACCGGTAAAGTCGTAATATGCGCTTACGATAATCGATTTTAGCCTGATAGGTCATCAGGATATCGCCGCCAATGATCGCCGCTACCGGCGGATGGCCGAGCTGATGATAGGTCTCAGATATACCCTGCAGATCGAGACCCACAACCGGATAATCCGTTAACGTTAAGTTTCCAATTTTTACTTCGGGGATAACACCCTGTAATGTGGCTGAAGTACTGAAAATAGTAGCCGCCTGTGTCTCCTCATGGAGGTTAAGCTCAACCAGGTACTTTTCCATCAGACTCCGGTCAAAAACGGAGCGGGAGGCACCGGTGTCTAAAACAGCATATAATTTTTCTCCAAAAACAACAATTTCCACCAAAAGGTGGAAACCGTCGTCTTGTAAATTAATTAAGATTAAGGGAACAGAAATTGTTCTCATTCTTTGATGTGCCGGCCTGATGATTAAATTAAGTTCATTTCCGTAAGCACATTATTCATATTGCGGACAGCGTCGGCACTTTTATTAAATGCCGCCTGCTCGGTTTCATTCAGTTTATAGCTGATGATCTTTTCCCATCCGTTACGGCCAATGATGACCGGAACACCCAGACAGATATCGTGCTGGCCATATTCGCCTTCCAAAGCCACACAGCAGGTGAAGAGTTTCTTTTCATCGCGTATAATGGCTTCCACCAATGCTGCACCGGCTGCGCCGGGCGCATACCAGGCGGATGTACCTAACAGACCGGTAAGCGTAGCGCCGCCCACCATGGTATCGGCAGCAACTTTTGCTAAAGTCGATTCATCTAACAGATCACTTACCGGCAAGCTCTGCCAGGTGGCAAAGCGGGTTAAAGGGATCATCGTGGTATCGCCATGTCCGCCAATCACAAAGCCCTGCAGATCATTTGCATTACAGTTTAAGGCTTTGCTCAGGTAATATTTAAAACGGGCGCTGTCTAAAATACCGCCCATACCAATAATTCTGTTTTTAGGTAATCCCAACGATTTTAACGCCAGGTAGGTCATGGTATCCATCGGGTTACTGATCACCACAATAATGGCATCCGGAGAATATTTTAAAATGTTCTCGGCAACACCTTTTACGATACCCGCATTAATGCCGATCAGCTCTTCGCGGGTCATCCCCGGTTTGCGGGGTAAACCGGAGGTGATGACGGCTACAGCAGATCCTGCCGTTGCACTATAATCGTTTGTTACACCTTTAATTTGCGTGTCAAAGCCCAGCAGGGCCATGGTTTGCATCATGTCCATCGCTTTACCTTCAGCAAAGCCCTCTTTAATGTCTAACAGAACAAGTTCCTGGGCCAGTTCTTTTCGTGCAATGTTGTCTGCACAGGTAGCACCCACAGCGCCTGCACCTACTACGGTTATCTTCATGAGAATATAGTATTATAGAGTAATAAAAATAGAAATTATTTGCGCTTCGCAAGTTATCAAATTACAAGGGTTTAACAAAAAACATTTATAATATAAACGTCCTTTTTTGGGTAACATGCCCCGCTTATTATTCAGCACTCCTCCTTTTACTCCAAAACCCAGGTACAGCTGTCTTCAAAAGATTGTTTACCTGATTTACCGCTCACCCGGATACTGTTCTCGCCCTTTTTAAGCGGTATATTTTTCCATTCCATGATGTTTATCGGATTTCTTTTCTGTACAGGATAAGTTTTACCGTTTACCGTAAGAATTACCTTATCTAAATTCGTAAAGACCTTAACAGCTGTAACAGCATTTTTCCGTACGTTATTTCGTCTTTCCGCCAGATAAAGCATGGGTTCGGGATTCCAATTGGCCTTGTAAAAATAGTAGGCATCTTTTTTCAGGCTTCTGTCGTAGGTAACCAGGCCTTTATCGTTTATGCCGTTCAGGTCGCCCTCGGTTCTGATCGATGATCCGAAATCGGCCAGTGACCAGATATATTTGCCCCATATAAAATTCCGGTCCTTTAATATTTCCCAATGCCGTTCATGAAAGGCCGTTTGCCATTCTTCAGGATGAAAACGGCTGTCGGGGTTTACTTTTTCCAGGCTTTCATCATGTTTAAACGGGCTTGCTCCGGCACCATATTCGGTAAGGGCAATTGGTCTGTCGGGCAATGCAGCATGTGTTTTATCAGCCCATTCCTGTATTTCATCAAAACGATTGCCATACCAGCCATAGTATTTGTTCCAGCCCATCAGATCGGATGTTCTCGAAAAATCACTTATTCCCATATTGGAGGCCATGGTGGTTAAACGGTAGGGATCTTCTTTTTTGGCTAATGCATTTAATTCGAGGAGCAGGGCCTGAGGGTCATCGTAATTTAATTTTAATTCATTAAATAATCCCCAAAACAGGATCGAAGGGTGATTGTAATGCTGGCGGATAAGCTCCACTAATTGTTGCCTGGCGTTCTGATCCAGTGCGGGCAGATTCACATAACCGGTTCCTGTATAGCCTCCTTCACCTACAAAAGGGATTTCAGACCATAAAATGATCCCGTTTTGATCAGCCAGGTTATAGAAGGTTCTGCTATGCGGATAATGGGTTAAACGCGCCGACGTAGCCCCTAAATCCAGGAGCAGATCCATGTCTTTTTTCTGGTCCTCATCGCTGAGCGCCGATCCTTTTCCATCGATGTCTTCATGCCGGCCAACGCCTAAAAGGTTTAAATATTTTCCATTCAGGAAAAAACCTTTTTCGGGGTCCACATGGAAATAGCGGAGGCCAAGTGGTTGTACGATCTGATCAATAAGCTGTTCACCATCAAATAAGCTTACTTCTACCCGGTATAAGAATGGGTTTTGCCGCCCATTCCATAGCACAGGCTTATCCATTACAAACTCCTGATTTTTAGTCGTGTCCGTTATCTGAATGGGGGTACGGCTGCTGATTCTTTCACCGGTTTTTTCATTGATGACGGATGTCACCAATGTCAGACTGGCCTGGCTCTTTAAAGATAACTTTGTTAATATCCCGATCTTTGCCTGCTGAGCGCTTACCTCCTTTTGCGTAATATATACGCCCGGTGATGCATAATCTAAGGGAGAGATACAATTTTTATCGGTTAAAATAAGAGAGACAGGACGGTGTATACCGCCGTAAATATTAAAATCGCCGTGTAAAGGCAATACATCCTGACGGTAGGCATTACTGGCCGTTATCGAGATCATATTATTTCCCGGTTTAACAAAACCGGTAATTTCAATACAAAATGCAGTATATCCCCCTTTATGTTCCTGGATAAGTTTGTGGTTTACGGATACAGTAGCCACACTGTTTACGCCTTCAAAATATAAAAACAGCCGTTTATTTTGCCATTCCGGCAATACATTCAACGTTTTTTCATAAATGGCTGCAGTGCGTTTATAATCGGCAACACCATTTTTAACATCATCCACATTCCAGGTATGGGGAACATCGATCTTTTGTTTGGGTGCCGTTTTGGTAAAATCATAAGCAAAGTAGAAATCCCATGAGCGGTTCAGATCAATATACTGGCGATGGCTTTGGGCCAGCGAACGGATGCTGATCCCTGAAAGCAGGATAATAAACAAGGAAAAAAATAGCTTCTTCATGTAGGAGGATTGATTGACTAGCGGATATCCGGTATTATTTTTTCTTTAAAAATTTCCAGGGATATTGATTTTTATTTTTCGGCACCAGGACTGCCGTTTCCTGGTTATTAGGCAGGGCCTCTTTGTTTTTAAAGTTTCCCTGAAACAGGTTATTTTTCCATACCAGGGGCTGATATTGCTTCGGCTGCTTCGTGAATTTTGCCGTAACAGCTCCGGTAAAGAGAAATTGATTGTTTTCAAAGACGACATTCCGGGGCAGACTGTGTTCTATATCTACAAGCTCCATTTCTAAAGGCTCATGATGTGTATTAATGAAAATATTGTTGGAGATCAGTGTGCTGTCGGTTGTTAACGCAAAGTTGAACAACCGTTTACGTTTTAAGCCATCATTTATACTTAAATTATCCATAATCAGATTATTGCGGGTCATGGTACTTTTGGCATTAATGGCATCTGAGATCACCAGCATAAATCCGCCATCGTTATCATGGCTGTAATTATTTCGGATAATCGTGTTGATGCAGTTCCCGTCAATATCAAAAGACTGCCCGTCGTTCGACCAGTCTTCATTTTTAGTATAGGCCACTTCGTTATACTGGATAATCGTATTGTCACTGCTGTGCGGCCATATACCTACGGCATTATCTTTAGCCCGCGCCCGCATCGTGAACAATTTGTTATGCTCTACTAAGGCCCCGTCAAAAGCTTTTATCACTATACCATCACCACCAATATCTTCCAGATAACAGTTCCGGATGATAAGATTTTTATTAGGGAACCAGTTGGTGCGGAAAGCGAAGGTACCATTGCCCCTGATCCCGTTCCGGTCAACCCGTTTTACCGTACATTTCTCAATGGTCAGGTTTTCAATATTACTATTTTTAGGTCCTGTACATTCCCAGTAGATACCATGGCCTTCAAGGCTCCCTTTTTTGTTATCGCCATTGACATCATGGATATATAAGCCGGTAAGCGTAATGTTACAGAGTGTTCCGATATCTTCGGCAAGGATACGAAGCCCGGTAGGACCTGTTTTCTGGAAGGCGACTTCTTTATTGAAATTACTGATCTCCAGGTTTCGGACCGAAATATAGCTGATGTTCTTCAACAAAACACCGTCTTTATAGTGGCCGTTTGCCTCAATCCTCGGAAGATCGCCTTTGCCATAATCGCCAATGAGGATCGGATAATCAGCGCTTCCGGAACTTTTGGGTACTAATTGCTCCTGCCATACCGATCCGCGTTTTAAAAGAATCTGATCGCCGGGAGAAAAGCGGCTTTCATTTACCTTGCCCAGTGTTTTCCATGCTTTTCGCCGGCTTAACCCATCGTTCCTGTCATCGCCGCTGATAGCATCTACATAATAAGTATGCGCTTTGAGAAGTAGAGCGATAGGGTCTTTCGAAAAGGAAGCACTAAGCCCCAGAAAGAGAAAAGCAATAAGCAAAGGGAATTTTTTCATCAGTTAAACGTAAAGATAGGAAAATAACGATACCGCCGGCCGTAGAGTTGCCTTCCGGCCGGCGATAATTTTACCATCCGGGATTTTGAATAAGGGCTATATTTTTAGAAATTTCACCTTCAGGAATAGGGAAAAGATAAAAGTTCGCAGGGAATTTATGCGGAAGAATATCCACTACCTCATATTTGGTCACACCGCCGGTAGTGGTAATACGCATACCTTTTGAAGTACGGTTAAAGTAATCTTCTGCGTTTTTCCATCTTCTGCAATCCCATAAACGGGCTTCCTCGAACGAGAGTTCCACTCTTCTTTCATTTTGAATAACCTGGCGCATTTCATCTTTGGTCATTCCGCTTTTTAAGCCATAGCGATTATCTGTTCCCGGTTTTATGCCTGCTCTTTTCCGGATGCGGATAAGGGCAGTATAAACTTCTTCTGTAGCACCGTCCGATTCGTTAACGGCTTCGGCGAAATTTAATAAGATCTCACCAAAACGAATCAGCGGCCAAACCCGTTCGGTATTACCCGATGATGATTCCTGAAGCATTTTACGGTTATAATAGCCGGTGGTATTGGCTTTTACACCGGCACCATCAGGACTGGCAAGATAAGAAGTGTTCACGACCTGATTAGTAGAGCCTAAGAACCAAAGCGAGCCATTATAAATAACACTGTTATAAAAACGAGGGTCCCGGTTTACATAAGGATTTTGCGGATCATAGCCCGATGCCGGATTGGTAATATCCAGACCGTTATCCATAGGATAAGCATCTACCATAGCCTGCGTTACATTACTATTGTAACTGCCGCTCCTTGAAGAGGGGAGAAAATTACCTTCGAAATCCCGGTTCAGGCCGCGATTGGCCTGTAAAAGGTATTCTTCATTAACCCGCATCTGGAACACTTTGTAAAAACCATAGCCCGCACGGGTAGTGTTGTCTTCATATAAATCGTAAAGGCCGGTATTCATGACGTCACGGGCTGCATCGGCAGCTTTGCGCCAGCGCTGCGGATCAGCGGCCGGATAACCGGTTAAGGATTTCAATGTACCGGCACCACTACTGCCGCCGTTAAATAACGGGCTGGCAGCATAGAGTAATAACCGTGATTTTAAGCCTAAACAGGCTCCGGAAGTAATACGGCCGTAATCTGTGATTACCTGTGTGTTTCTTGAAGGCAAATCACCTTTAACAGCATCCAATTCAGATACAATATAGTTCACACACTCTTCGTAAGTATTACGCGGGATCGCGAAATCGTCGGTAATTTCGAATACCCGATCGCCGATTAAAGGTACTCCGCCGTATACTTTTAACAGGTTAAAATAGTACCAGGCTCTTAAAAAACGGGCTTCTGCCTTTAAGCGTTTTCTAAGTGGTGCGCTGAGCGGCGATTCATCTACTTTGGATAAAAATTTATTTACCCGCCTGATGTTTGCCCAGGGCATAGACCAGTTATTTAAAATCTGAACGTTTTTGGCAACGTTGGTGGTTGCCGCAGTGATTAGTCCCTGTGCTAAAATAACAGCATCATTCTGGAAACCGGTATATTGTACAGGCACAGCCTCATCCGATACGATGGGGTGGCCGCCCGCTTCCCATCGCCCCGGATTAAAGTTAAAACCAATATCCGCATATATACGGGTCAGGAAAGCCACGGTGTTGATACTGTCTTTAAATGTACTTTCTTCATTTAAAGTATTGGTTAATTTTTTGTCTAAAAAGGAATCCCCTTTTTTGCAGCTTATGATAACCGAAGTGGCTAAAACAGCGCTTATAAATAATTGTTTTGCTTTCATGACTATAATCCTAAAGAAAGACCAAAATTGTATATTCTCTGATTTGGATAGGCCGTTATCTTACCGCCAGGTGTAGCCTCGGGATCGGCCTGATAAAATTTATCGACATTGGTCCAGGTTAATAAATTATATCCGTTTGCATAAATGCGGGCACTCTTAAGGCCTGCACGTTTCACCAGTGTTAAAGGCAGCTGATAGCTTACTTCCATGGTTTTAAGACGGAGGTATTTGGCATCGATCTGCCAGAAATCAGACTGTGATACGTTGGCCGCATTTATACTGTTGCTGTTGCGTGTAATGATCGGGAATTTTGCATTCGCCTGGTTTTCAGGTGTCCATGCCTGTAAGTGTATGGGTTGAAAGTTTGACGAGAATGCCGAGATCGCTTCTGATGCAAATGCCAAGCTGTATCCCGAAGCACTGGTTAATAAGGCATTGAGCCCAAAACCCTTGTATGTGAATCCTAATGTTAAACCGATGGTGGTATTCGGTAAATTCGGTTTGCCGATAGGTCCGCGATCGAAGGCATCAATGATTCCGTCTTTGTTTAGATCTTCATATTTTATATCACCACCTCTCACGCCATTAACCGGTTTTGCCACATTCGGATCAGCAGCTTCAGCTTCTGAATAAAAACCTAAGAAGTGATAACCGAAATTTTGTCCGATAGAACGTCCCGTTAGCTGTAACCATGGATAGCGTTGCTGGGCCTCATCCCTGAAAAGCACCTTATTTACGGCGAAGGTATAGGTGCCGCGCAGAAAATAATCAAAACTGTTTATTTTTCCACGATACGTCAGCTCGCCATCCCAGCCTTTATTATTCACTTTCCCCAGATTTACCGGTGGCAGGCCGATGCCAATAATCAGCGGAACGCTTTGGCGGGTGGTCAGGATATCATAGCGGTTATTATCAAAATAATCGATAGTGGCTGATATTTTACCTTTAAACATGTTCACGTCCAGACCGATATCCAGTTTTTTCTCTTTTTCCCAGGTAATATCGTTGTTCCCTAAAGTGCCTTCGGTAATACCTAAAGCATTGGTAGGTGAGGGGCCGAAGTTATAAGTAGTGGAAGAGCTGGAGTATACCTGTTCATAGGCATAAGCATAGGAGCTTCCGGTAAAATCAGAGCCAACAAGGCCGTAAGAGCCCCTGATTTTAAACAGGTTAATGAATTTAATGTTGTCACTAAAGAATTTTTCCTCGGCCAGGTTATAGCCCAGCGAAATGGCGGGGAACCAGCCTAAACGGTTGCCTTCGTTAAAGCGGTCAGAACCATTATAGGCCGCATTAAGCTCGAACAGGTATTTCTGCCTGTAATCATAACCGGCACGGAAAGTTATCCCTCTGTAATTTACCGGTACCACGGGTCCGTTGGTATAGCTGTTTTGGTTTAATAACAGCAAACCATAGGCGGTATGCGATCCGAATGTGCGGTTATAATTCAACGATGCCTGAATATTCGTGGTGCGTTCGGCATTAGCTGATGATGAGGTCAGGTTTAGCGGTGGTAAACGGTACAGGTTTGGATCTTTCGGTGTGTAGGTATTTGTGTTGATGTTATAAAAATATTGCGGGAATGAGTTCGTTGTGCCCGAACGTACTAAACCTCTCGTATTGTTTTGTGAACTGGCATACGAGATTAGCACTTTGGCACTTAGTCCTTTGGTAGCGAAACCAAGGTTCTGCGTTCCCGCTAAGGTAATATTCAGGTTATTGCCGTACGTGCGGGTATAGCCCTGAGTGGCCAGACGACCCACAATATTCGTGGTGTTTAACTTCGGGTTGTAGCCATAGGAGCCGTCCGGGTTGTAGACCGCATACGCGAATGGCGGCATGAAGTTATAACTGTATACTTCGCGGAAAATACCTTCTCCTTCAGGACTATAAGTAACCGGATCGTTAGTCTCGCCAAAACGGCCGTTCATATCTACGCGGAAACTCAGTGTTTTAGTGGCCTGAATATCTAAGTTCGACCTGAAATTATAGCGTTTATAATAAAAATTATTATTGAATTCGCTTTTCTGACTAAAATCTTTCAATGTTCCGTTCTGCCATAACTGGCCTAAGGAAACGAAATATTTTACACTTTCTGTTCCGCCCGAAATATCAAGATTATTGCGTAGCTGCTTTGAATAATCATTAAACAGGATGTCAAACCAGTCATTATTCGGGTGCCCGTAAGGATCTTTGCCATTTTTAAACAATTCCAGATCCTGTGCAGTAAAAAGCTCCGGTTCGCCGGCGTTACGGTAACCGGTATTGGTTAATACAGCGGCATCATACGAATTCAGAAATTCGGTTTTAAAAGTATTTCCTGTTAAACCCAGTTCCGATTTGTAATTGATCGTCGGTGAACCTGCCTTACCTCTTTTGGTCGTGATCACCAATACGCCGTTTGCCCCTTTAACACCATAAATCGCCGTGGTGGAGGCATCTTTCAAAATCGAAATGTTCTCAATCTCGTTCGGGTCTAACTGTGCCACCTCCGAGTAGTTAAATTCAATATCATCCACGATCACTAAAGGACGCTGCGACCCCACATAACTGCTTTGTCCGCGAATAAAGAACTCGGCACCATCTTTACCCGGCTGCCCGCTTCGTTGTTGTGAAGTGAAACCCGGTAAACGGCCGGCCAGTGTATTCTGCACACTGGCTGTCGGATTTTGGCGGATCTCGTTCGCATTAATGGAACTGATCGCCCCGGTATTACTGATCTTTTTTTGTGTACCGTAGCCTACAATCAATACTTCTTCCAATCCTTTGGTGTCGGTTTCGAGGTTTACATTAATCGTGTTTCTCGCCGACACATCAATCTCTTTGGAAAGAAAGCCAATGCTTTTAATAATGACCACATTACTGGTCCCTTTTAACTGGAGTTTAAATTTTCCTTCGCCATCGCTTGAAATGCCATTATTCGGCATTCCTTTTTCAATGACGCTTGCACCCGGAATCGGATCCCTGCCATCGGTAACCGTACCTGAAATCACCTTGCCCTGGGCAAAAAGTAGACCCGGCAACAGGCAGGCTGCCATTAATATTATAAATAACTTCTTCATAAATTTCAATTTTAAATTCATTGATTACCAGCCCTGATTTTGGGTTAACTTACTGTTCTTAATGATTTCATCATAAGGGATAGGATAGCTGTACATTTTGGATACATCGAAACTTACTTTTGATGCATCACTTCTTTCATAGGTAAGTGTACCGCCGTTATTTGTAATTTTCATGCCGTGAAGGGTACCATTAAGCACATGCTCCGCAATTTTCCATCTGCGGATATCCCAGAAACGCTGTTCCTCGAACGCCATTTCCACCCGGCGCTCATGACGGATCACTTCGCGCATCTGCTCACGGGTAAGCCCCGCATCAAGCGTGAACGGCGATAGACCGGCTCTTTTCCGGATATCCTCGATGGCCTTATACACTTCCGCATCAGGACCTGAGTATTCGTTCCGGGCTTCGGCAAAATTTAAAAGCACTTCCGCATATCTGAATAACGGGAAGTTATGTGTCTGACTGCTATATACGCTCGATGAGGTAAAGTCGCCCATGAACTTACGCATATAATAACCGGTTTTCGTCTGGGTTGCAATACCACCCGGTTTATCCTTTCCACCTTCAAAGGTTTCCACATTCCGGTTCAGCCATTTAAACCCGTTATGAAATACGGTCAGATAAAAGCGCGGATCGCGATTCAGGTATGGGTTGGCAGCATTATATTGCGGCGAGGTAGTATACGGTTTTCCATCTTTCATTTCGAAAGCATCAACCAGTTCCTGTGTCGGACTGGTATAACCGTTTGCCGTTACCGGTCCGGCATAACCGACCGGACCATTGTTATTTTCCACATCGTTCGTATTGGCACGCTGGTAGGCAAAAATCACCTCGGCCGTTTTTCGGGTGGTGAACAGCGTGCTGAAGCTGCTGTGCAATGAAAAAACGTTCAGGTTCATGACTGCTTTCGCAGCATCGGCTGCTTTCTGCCAGTTCGAATCACCCGGATTATAAGCAGAAGAGTTGTATAACGGACTGGCTAAATAAAGCAGTAGTCTCGCTTTCAGGGCCATGGCAGCACCTCTGGTAGCACGGCCCAGGTTTCCGTCGGCAATCGGATCGGGACGACCGGTACTGATCACTTCTTCCAGTTGTGCCAGGATATAATCAGTAACTTCCTTAGCCGAATTTCTGGGAATGTTCAGATCGTCATTCAGCCCTAAAACTTTATCGCCGATAAGGGGTACACCACCGTATCTTTTAAAAAGCTCAAAATAGAAATAGGCTCTCAGAAATTTAGCTTCGCTGATCCAATAGTTTTTCTCCTGGAGCATAGAGGCTTTGAACGGTACCTTGCCCACATTGGTTAAGAATTTATTAGCCCGTCTGATCCCTGAATAATTGATTGCCCAGGCATCGTCGGGATTATTGAATGCGGTGATCTGTCCATTGGTAAAACGCCCGATAGCAGCGGCGTTCTGCGATGAAATGGCATCGTCCGAAGCGGCATCCAGGATGTTGCTGCTGATGCGGTTAAAACCCGCAGGTAAATTGGTGTAAATTTCAGTAAGATAACCTTTTGCAAAATCACCCAGCGAGTCTTTGGTGTCAAAGACATAGTCTTCCGTCCAAAGGTTGAGCGGTGTTTCTTCCAGTCCGCCCGATTTACAGGCATTTAAAAAGAAAGCTCCTGTAGCGAGTATATAGAATATTTTCTTCATTTCTTTTAAAATTTGATGTTTACGCCCATGTTAATGACCTGCTGCGCCGGATAAATGTTTCCTACGGTTTCGGGATCAACACGATCAAAAGCAGCATTTGTGAACAGATTTAATCCATTAGCAAAAATTCTTACCGTATTCAGGCTTATTTTACGGGTCAGGCTATTCGGTAAAGTATAGCCCGCTTCTACATTTTTTAATCGCAGGTAATTGCCACTTTTAAGCCAGTATGATGAAGTAGCCGAATTGTTGGTATTGGTGCCAACTGTTAAACGCGGATAAGTGGCAGTAGCAGCGGTTGAAGGGGTCCATCGACCGAGATGATGCTCAAAAGCATTTCCCAGGCCATTGTTCTGAAATTCCCACTCCGTTACTCCCGATACATAAATGGTACGATTACGTGCTCCCTGAAGCAGCACTGAGAAATCGAAGCCTTTATAGTTGAAACCAAAATTTAAACCATAATAAACCATCGGTTTATTTGAACGTAAAGCAGTAACATCGAACTGGTTAATCAGGCCGTCATGGTTCAGGTCTTTGTATTTAATGTCGCCCGGAACAGGATCGTATCCGGCAATTTTAGGACTGGCATTGATCTCTGCCTGACTTTGAAAGAGGCCGGTAGCGATATACCCGAAAGTTTGCGAAGCACTCTGGCCGGTTCGCTGCATCCATGAATAACCGCGGTCAGGCTCATCCTGGTACACGATCTTCGATTTATTCGAGGTCACGACTGCCGAAACAAAATAATTGAAACGGTGAATGTTGTTTTTATAGGTACCTGTGAAGTCGATACCGGTATAGTCTGTTTTTCCGATATTCTCAGCCGGGAAACTGATCCCGATAATATTAGATGACCGGCCGCGGATCTGCATAATATCATACAACTGATTTTGATAATAATCGGCGCTGAAATTCCATTTATCATTTAGTAAGCCAATATCCAGACCTGCATTTAATTTTTTTGCTTTTTCCCAGGTAACATTCGGGTTGGCCAGCGAGGTTTCTATTTTGGAATAGTTATAGGTCGCCCCGGTTCCGAAATAATAACCGGTACCATCTACAAAATATTGATTATAGATAAAGTAGCCAGGGTTTGCATTTCCTGTTTTACCGTACGAAGCCCTTAATTTTAAGTTGCTTATCCAGTTCAGGTTATTCGTTATGAAATCTTCCTTATGAATGTTCCAGGCAGCACCTACTGCAGGAAAGAAGCCATAACGCTTTCCATTCGCATAACGGTTAAGCCCGCTGTAGCTCATAGCTGCTTCGAACATGTATTTCTCATCAAAATTGTAGCGGAATGATCCGGCCAGGTTCATATAACTCAAAGGCAGGTTCGGCCCGTTTTCAAATTCATTTTGCGAATTGGCATTTAATAGAATGTTTACCGTGTTCTTGCCGAAATGGTGATCATACCCTGTCATAAATTCAGCATACAGGTTTTTGGTTTGCAGGGTATTGATCGCCGTACCGGCATTTTGTGTACCGTCGGTTTTGAATTTCTGATAGGTATAACCGCCACTTCCATTAGGGATAGCATTATATACAGCGAAAGTTTTGGTCCGGGTGGTACGATCACCTAAACCGGTATTGAATGATACGGTTGCTTTGGCATATAAGCCTTCCAGGACATCATCTAAAGTCCTTTTTAAAGAAAGATCAGCTGCAATATTCCGGTTATACGTAAGAAAATAGCCCGAACGGGTGCTTAGACCCCATATATTATTCTGAAAATCATTATTGCCACCTAAGGATCCATCAGGATTGAACACCGGATAGGCATTTCGTGGTGTTAATCCGATGGCAGGAATGATGCCACCACCTCCGGGAGCGTTACCATTCTCAATAGATCCGAATAAGTTCAGGTTCAATAATAGACGCGGAGTGATATCCACATCGATGTTCGAACGGATAATATAGCGTTTATAATCTACATTTGTGTTATAGGTATTCTCGCTTGAGGTTTTATATAAACCATCCTGCGTTAAATAATCGAGTGCTACAAAATAGCGGGCATTATTGCTGCCGCCATAGGTATTCAGGTTATACCGGGTAAGTGGCGATGTCTTATTCAATATTTCATTATACCAGTCAACATCCGGATGTTTAACCGGGTCGGAATGGTCCCGGTATGCCTGTAAATCGGCAGCAGTATAAACCGGAGCTTTTCCATCGTTTGCTAAGGCTTCATTATATAAGGTAGCATAATCAAAAGCACTTAAAGGTTTGGGCAGGTTGGTGGATTGCTGCCAGGCGGTTTGTGCCGTGAAAGAGATGCGTTGTTTGCCGAATTGGCCCTGCCGCGTTTTTACAGCTAAAACGCCCCGGCTTGAACGTTGGCCCAGCATTACCGTGCTTACCGCATCTTTTAATACGGTAATCGATTCGATCTCTTCAGGATCAATAGCATCGTAATTACGCGGAATACCATTAATCAGGATGATCGGGTTAAGACCCCTTAATGATACAGAAACGATGTCGTTTCCCGGGTCGCCATTCGCCTGAAGCGTATTTAATCCGGCAATCCGTCCGGAAAGTGCATTCAGATAAGATGCCGAAGGTGTGCTCGTTAATTTAGGGGTCAGCAATTCACCGTAGGCCTGTACGCTGGTCGATTTTTTCTGACGATCATACAAGGCCGAAAATTCGGCATCAGCCAGCGTAACCTCATCTATCGAAATGTTCAGCGGTTCTTTGGTCGCCTTGTAGCGCTTGGTCACGGTTCCGCTTACGGTAACTTCAAGAATGTCGCCCGCTTTAGCGATATACATATACTTCCCGTCTTTATCAGAAGTAGTGGTCTTGCCGGTATTTTTATTCGTGACAATGGCACCCCGAACTGGTTTGTTGTTGACATCAAGAATGAGCCCTTTGTTAAGCGCATCATCGGCTTGGGCCACATTCTGCCGGGCATTCAAATCGGATATTAAGACGCAGAGCAGCACGAGGAAAAGTCCTAAGCGTCTTATCCAAATTTTTTCCCTTGAATTTAAGTAAGGTTTTGTCATACGTAATTTGGTTTTGTTTTAGGTGTTGAAATAGTATTTGTTGCTGTAAAATTGCAGGTTCTATCTGCAAAAGAAGGGTGATTCTTTTAGCTGATTAGGGTGAAAATCTTCTTTTTGCAGCTGTTCAAACAGAAAATTCCTACGGTTTCAGAAATAAATTTTGCAAGGGTTTTCGCCATTTTCGAAGCAAATAGTTAAGTTTAACAACTATTTTGTTACACACCATGACGCGACTTTTTTTAGCATTCCTGCTTCTGCTATCCGGCATTTTTTGTTCGGGGCAGGATCTGGTTTTCAATCATCTCATTGCAGAGAATGGCTTGTCGCAGAACTCCGTTTTTGCGATCTGTCAGGATCCGAAAGGCTTTATGTGGTTTGGAACACGATATGGCCTGAACCGCTACGACGGAGTGAATTTTAAACTGTTTGTGAGCGCAAAAGGAAAACCGGAAACACTGACAGATGATTACATTACGGCCTTATATGCTGATAAAGAGGGAATTCTTTGGGTAGGTACCGTAAACGGATTGAATAAATTTGACGAAGAAACAGAAACATTTGAACGCATCTACCTGAATGTAGGTGTTGCTGCCAAACCGGTATTTGTGTATAATATCTTTCAGGATGCTGCGGCAAATATCTGGGTCAATACCGATAAGGGACTTTTTTTAAAAAAAAGAAACAGCGATCGGTTTGTTTGCCTGATCCGTAATATCGAAAATTTTTCAATGCTTCAGGATGATCGGGCGAGTTATTGGGTAGGGACTTCAAAAGGCCTGGTCCATTTTACGCTTAAAAAAGATAAAATGGAGCAGATGCAGACGTATGAAGTATTGCCATCGGCTTCAGGAACCGGTATAGCGCTCACCAGTATGGTGCAATATGGGAAAAAGTTATGGATGGGTACAGAAAACAGGGGGCTTTTGTGTTTCGATATGCAGAGCGGAGAATCACAAAGCTTTACGCGAATGCCTGATGGGTTGATCCATAATTCGATCCGGAAACTTATCCTCACTTCCGGAAATGAAATCTGGATCGGCACACAGGAGGGCCTGAATGTGCTGAACCCTGATCAGCTTAGTTTCCGTACCTATCAGCATAAAAGCAGTCTGAGTACCAGCTTAAATCAGAATTCGATCTATAGTTTATTTGAAGACAGGGCCGGATCAGTGTGGGTGGGTACTTATTACGGCGGAGTGAACGTTACGTCTGTCAATTCAACACCTTTTCATCATATCCGCTATACAGACTCAGGAAATAGCCTGAACCATAATATTGTCAGCTCAATTTTGGAAGATGAGACCGGTAATCTCTGGGTTGGAACGGAGGGGGGCGGATTGAACTATTATGATCTGAACAACAGACGGGCACGCTATTACCGTAACAAATTAAATGATCAGAACAGTCTGGGGTCAGATTTTGTTAAAAAGATCTATAAAGACCGTGATGGCGGACTTTGGATCGGAACACATGGCGGCGGACTGAACTATTTTGATAAAAGTACATCCCGCTTCAGACATTTTGTAATACAGAAAAATGTTAATCCGAGTCGTACGGAGGTCGTTGCGATTATAGAGCACAGGGGGCTTTTTTATGTGGGCACACAAACCGGCCTCTATGCTTTTACAAGAACCGGCGATAAGCTGAATGCGCAAAGTCTGACAGGCAACCAGAAATTAGCAGAAAACCTGAATATTAAGTTCCTCTATGAGGATAGCGCCGGAAATCTATGGGTATGTACGACGAGCGGTATTTTCAAATTTATGCCAAATGGTGCCTGGCAGAAATTTACACCGAAAAATTCAAGCAACAGCATCAGTAAGAACTCAAATTATTGCAATTTTATTTTCGAAGACAGCCGTAAGGATATCTGGATCGGACTGTATTACGGCGGATTAATGAAGCTGAATAAAGATAAAAATGTATTCGATACTCTTTATGATGTAAGTAAAGGCCTCCCTAACAATAATGTACTGGCCATTGTTGAAGATCAGCACCGTAATTTGTGGATCACCACCTCAAAGGGGCTGGCTAAATTTAACCTGGATACCCGTACTTTTCTGAATTATACCGTTGCCGATGGGTTACCGGCAGATGAATTTAATTACAACTCATTTTATAAAGATAAAAGAGGATGGATCTTTTTTGGCGGTTATAAAGGGCTGACGTATTTCGATCCTGAAGCGATTAAGATGAATGGCCGGCACAGTAATATCGTTTTTACGAATTTGTATCTCGACGGTAAGCTCCTTCATATCAATGATGAAAACCATATTTTAACCCGTAGTTTAAATCATACCCAAAAATTGGTATTTAAAAGCAACCAGAACATTTTTACGATCGAGTTTGCGCTGTTAAACTTTATAAAGTCGGGCAAGAATAAATATGCTTATACCCTGCAGGGGATTAATAATACCTGGATTGAAACAACAGTACCATCGGCTACTTATATCAATCTACCGCCAGGTGATTACAAATTATTAATAAAGGGCGCTAATAATGATGGAATATGGAGTGGTGAAAATGCGATCGATATCCGGATCCTGCCACCTTTTTATAAAACCTGGTGGGCTATTCTCATCTACTTTTTAATTCTGGGCCTTATCCTGTTCTTTATTGTCCGTTATTTTTTCCTGCAACAATTGCTTTTGAAAGAAGACGAACTGCATCAGTTAAAACTGAACTTTTTTACCAATGTTTCGCATGAGATCAGAACACACATTACACTGCTTCTCGCCCCTGTGGATAAATTACTGGAGCATCCTGAGGCCAATAAGAATCAGGAAAAAAGTTTTCTGAATGTGAAGGCCAGTGCTAACAGGCTCCTGAGGCTGGTGAATGAACTAATGGATTTCAGAAAGGCGGAGACAAAGAACCTGCGGTTGAGTTTAGGCCGGCACGATATGGTGGAAATGATTAATGAAATTCTGGATTCTTTCCGGGAATACCTTGAGAATAAGCAGATACAAGTCGTTTTTTCGCACCCGGAAGATCCTGTTTTCATGAACTTCGATAAAGTACAGCTGGAAAAGGTCTTCTTTAATATCATTAGTAATGCCTATAAATTTACAGCTGAACAAGGTACGATCCGTATTGAAATATTAAAACAGCACGATATGGTAGTTGTGGTGGTGGAAGATGATGGAAACGGAATTGAGAAACAATATCTGGATAAGCTATTTAATAATTTTTTCCAGGTTGAAGATTATAAGGTGCAGAATACCGGTTATGGTATCGGACTGGCACTGTCAAAGCATATTGTTGAACTGCATAACGGTTCTATTCAGGTAGAAAGTGAACGGGCAGCAGCGGAAAATAAAGGGTTTACAAAATTCTATATTACACTTCCGTTGGGTGAAGAGGTGAATTTAATATCCACAGGAATAACCGTAGCGGAAAGGTTTGGCGGTGAAAGTTATGTGAGTGAACAGCTCACAGAACCGGATACCGTTATGGAAGAAACTGTCCGTGAAAATGGTCCGTCCCCGGCATACCATATTCTTATTGTAGATGATAATAAAGAGATCAGGGAAATTATAAGAGATGTTTTGAAAGACACCTATCAGATAACCATGGCTGAAAATGGCTTTGATGCATTACAACTGGCATTGCAGGTTATTCCTGATCTGATTATCAGCGATGTGATGATGCCAAATATGAATGGTTATGCGTTATGTAAGAGCCTGAAAACCGATGAACGGACCAGCCATATCCCTGTTTTACTACTTACAGCAAAAGACAAGGAAGACGATTTTATTTCCGGATATGCCGATGGTGCCGACCAGTATTTAACTAAGCCGTTTAGTGCTAAGCTATTGCGGCTTAATGTGGATAACCTGATTAAATTAAAAGAAAATATCCGGAACAAATTCAGTAAACGATTCTTTATGGAACCGGGAGAAGTGGTGCTGGATTCGATGGATGAGAAGTTCCTGTCAAAGCTGATTTATATCATTGAAAGCAATCTGGAAAACGAACTGTTTAATGTACATCTGTTAGCCGAACAGGCCGGTATGAGTACATCTGTATTGTACAAAAAGATCAAGGCGCTGACCAATGTTTCGGTAAATGAATTTATCAAGTCGATTCGTTTAAAGCGCGCGGCACAGATTCTGCAGCAGAAAAAATATACCGTGTATGAAGTAGGGTATATGATTGGCTTTTCGGATAGCAAATATTTTTCGAGAGCATTCAGGAAGCAATTCGGACTTACACCTACTGAATATGTTAAACAGGCAGAGGTTTTAACTGTTGATAAATAGCGGGTACAGCGCAGGATGAAAATGCTTATTTTTGATAACGATCATCTTCCCTGCTTATGTATTTGATTTTTGATACGGAAACGACAGGTTTACCCCGTAATTATAATGCCCCCATTAGTGATACTGATAACTGGCCGCGGTGCATCCAGATCGCCTGGCAGCTGCATGATGAATGGGGGAATCTGATAGAACACCAGGATTATCTTATCAAACCCGAAGGATTTAATATCCCTTACGATTCAGAACGTATACATGGTATTTCAACGGCATTAGCTGAAGAAAGAGGGGTACCGCTGGCCGACGTATTGCTCAGATTTAACGAAGTGCTGGCTAAAGCAAAGTTTATTGTAGGTCAGAATATAGGCTTTGACGTTAATATTATGGGTTGTGAATTTTATCGGGCAGCTGCAGAGAGCCCTTTGGCCATTATGCCGGTACTGGATACCTGTACCGAAGTTACGGCCGAATTGTTAAAGATTCCCGGTGGAAGAGGCGGGAAATACAAACTGCCTACCTTGACCGAGTTGCATGAATATCTTTTCGGTCAGCCTTTCGCCGAAGCTCATAATGCTACAGCCGATGTGGAGGCTACGACCCGTTGTTTTCTGGAGCTCATCAAAAAAGGTGTTTTTAAGCCGGAAGAATTGCAGGTCGATACCGATTATTTTAAACGGTTTGCCGAAGCCAATCCTTTTCCGGTAAAACCGGCAGGCCTTACGCATATCAACCTGAAAGCAGCCTCAGATGCGATCAGAGCGCGTGAGAAAGCCCGGTCCGGTGGTGATCAGCATCCGGTGGCAATACCTGATGAAAGCCTCGCATCAGCCAGCTTTACACATTTGCATAATCATACGCAATTCTCTGTTTTGCAGTCGACCATCAGTGTGGCTGATCTGGTAAAGGCGGCGGTAACACAAAAGATGCCGGCAGTGGCGCTCACTGATCATGCCAATATGATGGGGGCTTTCCATTTTGTAAGCCAGGTATTAAAGCATAATAAAGAAGCCAAAGCCAAAAATGAGGAAGCAATAGAAAAAGGTGAAGCACCTGTTCTTCCGGTTTTGAAGCCGGTAGTAGGCGTTGAATTTTATGTGTGCGATGATCATACCGATAAAACCCGGAAAGACGACGGTTACCAGGTGGTGTTTCTGGCTAAAAATAAGAACGGTTATCATAATCTGGCCAAACTCTCGTCTATAGCCTATACTAAAGGATTTTATTATGTACCCCGCATAGACCGGAAGCTGATCGCACAATATAAAGAAGATATTATGGTGCTCTCCGGAAACCTGTATGGTGAAATTCCGGCAAAGCTGCTGAATATGGGTGAAAAGCAGGCTGAAGAAGCGCTGTTATGGTGGAAAGAACAGTTCGGCGCCGATTTTTATATCGAGCTGATGCGGCATCATCAGGAAAACGAAGACCGGGTAAATGCAGACCTGATCGCACTGGCCCGGAAACATCAGGTAAAACTGGTGGCCACGAATAATACCTACTATATCCATAAAAAAGATGCCAATGCGCACGATATTTTGTTGTGTGTAAAGGATGCCGAGAAACAGGCAACTCCTATTGGTCGTGGCCGCGGTTATCGGTACGGACTGCCCAATCAGGAATATTATTTTAAGTCGGCCGAGGAAATGAAAGCCCTTTTTGCCGATCTGCCGGAAGCCATCTTAACCACACAGGAAATTGTGGATAAAGTGGAAGTGTATGAACTGGCACGACAGGTATTATTGCCGAAGTTTGATATCCCGGAAGAATTTGTTGTTCCGCAAGATGAACAGGACGGTGGAAAACGCGGAGAAAATAAATATCTGCGTTACCTGACCTATGAAGGGGCGAAAAAGCGTTACGGGGAACTGGATGAGGCGATTATGGAGCGGCTGGATTTTGAGCTGGCTACCATTGAAAGAACCGGATATCCGGGCTACTTCCTTATTGTACAGGATTTTATTGCCGAAGCCCGGCGAAGAGACGTATCGGTAGGACCGGGCAGGGGATCGGCAGCAGGTTCTGTAGTGGCTTATTGCCTGGGCATTACAAATATCGATCCTTTGGCCTATGATCTCCTTTTTGAGCGATTCCTGAACCCAGACAGGGTTTCCATGCCCGATATTGATATCGATTTTGATGATGAAGGCCGGGGCCGCGTTATGGAATACGTGATCGATAAATATGGTGCAAGCCAGGTGGCGCAGATCATCACATATGGTACAATGGCCGCTAAATCATCGATCCGGGATACGGCCAGAGTGTTGGATCTGCCTTTATTTGAAGCGGATAAAATTGCCAAGCTCATTCCGAACATGAAGCTGGCCAAGATATTCTCCTTAGAGGAAAAAGCTTTAAAATCAACCTTAAAGCCCGATGAATATGAAAAAGTAACCGAACTTAAGAACCTGGCTAATGCGAAGAATCTCAGCGCCGAAACCATTGAGCAGGCCATTGTTTTAGAAGGATCATTACGGAATACAGGTATCCATGCCTGCGGGGTAATCATTACACCGGATGATATCACCAATTTTGTTCCGGTGGCTACCGCGAAAGACTCCGACTTATATGTGACCCAGTTTGACAACTCCGTGGTAGAAAGTGCCGGATTGTTGAAAATGGATTTTTTAGGGTTAAAAACATTGACCCTGATTAAAGATACGGTGAAGCTGGTGAAAAAAAGACATGGTATTGAGTTGGATCCGGACAATTTTCCGATCGACGACCTGAAGACCTATGAGCTTTTCCAACGTGGTGAAACCGTCGGGATTTTCCAATATGAGAGCGCCGGTATGCAGAAGTACATGAAAGAGCTGAAACCTACGGTTTTTGGCGACCTCATCGCCATGAATGCGCTTTATCGCCCGGGACCTATTGCCTATATTCCGAGTTTTATCCGCCGGAAAAACGGCGAAGAAGAAATTACTTATGACCTGGAAGCCTGTGAAGAGCTGCTGAAAGAAACCTATGGAATCACGGTCTACCAGGAGCAGGTGATGTTGTTATCGCAAAAACTGGCCGGTTTTACAAAAGGTGAAGCCGATGTGCTGCGTAAAGCCATGGGTAAGAAACAGCGGGATGTACTGGATAAAATGAAACCGAAATTCATTACCCAGGCTGCTGAAAAAGGACATGATGCGAAAATACTGGAAAAGATCTGGAAAGACTGGGAGGCATTTGCGGAATATGCATTCAATAAATCGCATTCTACCTGTTACGCCTGGATCGCTTATCAGACCGCTTATTTAAAGGCTAATTATCCGGCTGAATATATGGCTGCCGTGCTTTCCAACAACATGAGCGATATTAAGCAGGTGGCTTTCTTTATGGAAGAATGCCGCCAGATGGGCGTTCCCGTGTTAGGCCCGGATGTGAATGAATCAGAACTGAAGTTTTCGGTGAATGCAAAGGGCGAAGTACGTTTTGGCCTTTCAGCCGTGAAAGGCGTAGGTGAAAAAGCGGTGGAAAGTATCATAGAAGAACGTACGGCTAACGGCCCTTATGTGTCGGTGTTTGATTTTGCCAAACGGTCGAATACCCGTATTGTAAATAAGAAAGCCTATGAGAGCTTTGTATACAGCGGTGCTTTCGATGCTTTTGGCTTCCATCGTGCACAGTATTTTTATATCGGTGCCAACGATAAGATGAATGGTATTGAAAAGCTGATCAAATATGCCAATGATTTTCAGAATAATGAAAGCTCATCGCAGGCTTCACTCTTTGGCGGTTCGAAAGCCGATCTGATTCTGGAGCCCGCTTTTCCCGTTTCGCCTGAATGGGGATTGATCGACCGGCTGAAATACGAGAAAGATGCGATCGGTATTTTTCTTTCAGGACATCCCCTGGATGATTATCGTTTTGAGCTGAAACATTTTTGCCAGCATACAGTAAAACACCTGAGTGCTGTGAATAAGGTGCGAAATGGCGATACCACAGAAGAAGTGATGGCTGAATTTGAAACCATAAAAAATAAAGATCTGGAAGTGGGGGGGCTGGTCGTCATGGCTTCACAGCGGATGACCAAAACCGGTAAACCCTTTGGTACTTTTGTTTTTGAAGACTATGATGATAGCTGTGAAATTGCATTGTTTGGGGATGACTTTATAAAATTCAAACAATTTCTTACCGAGGGGTATTTTTTAAGAATACGGGGCAGAGTAGGCGAGCGATTTAAAAAAGAGGGCGACTGGGAGTTTAAAGTGACGCATATTGACCTGTTGTCTGAATTAAGAGATAAATTTGCTAAAAGTATTACGCTTCAGCTTTTTATTGAGGAAATTAATGAAGGGCTGATGGAGAAGATAGAAGTGATGCTGGAAGAAAATAAAGCAAACAGCGAGCAGCATCATTGTAAACTTAATTTTGAAGTGCATGACCGGGAGCTGAACCTGAAACTGGATCTGCCGTCAAAATCACTACGGATAAATCCTAATAATAAATTCATGGAGCAATTAAAAAAACTAAATGTTGTGCATTACAGGTTGAATTAAGACGTTACTTTGTACTTTCCGGTACGCACTAATGTCAAATTGACAACATCCGTTGGATGGCATGAGAATTGATTATATATTTGTAAATAAATTTTAAAAATAAGTTATGGCATTAGAAATAACAGATGCAAACTTCGAGGAAGTTGTGTTAAAATCAGACAAGCCTGTTCTGGTTGATTTTTGGGCAGAATGGTGTGGTCCGTGCCGCATGGTAGGCCCTATCGTTGACGAAATTTCGAAAGAATATGAAGGCAAAGCATTGGTAGGGAAAGTAAATGTAGATAACAACCCTCAGATTTCGGTGCAGTTCGGCATTCGTAATATTCCCGCTTTATTGTTTTTCAAGAACGGAGAGGTGGTCGATAAGCAGGTGGGAGCTGTTCCTAAATCCGTATTAACCGGTAAATTGGAAAATCAGTTATAAGCCTTAGGAAATAAAAGAATATCCATCTGATGTTCTTTATAAAAACGCCCCGTTTTTTTATAAACGGGGCGTTTTTATATTCCGGGGAAAGATATCTTTAATATCGTCCAAACTTATAAGTAATGCCCACACCCAGTGTTTCTTTGAACTGGAGCTTTCCGATCTGGTTATCATCATAAAACAGATCGGCCGTAATTTGTGTAGAAATGAGCTGGTTAACTTTCAGGTCAAGGATACCCGAATAAGCCAGTACCAGGTTTTGCGGATTTTTCAGGTAATCTGAAAAAACGCCAAAGCGATTATCGATCATTACATTTTCCATGAGCTTCGTTTTATACCGGCCGCCAACATATGCACCCATCTGGTAGACCAGGCTTTCTCCCGGTTTAGCGCCAAAAGCATCTGTAAGTATACCATTACGGTCAGGATCAAACACATTCTCATCCGCTACGATCGTGAATCTGGACGTTAAAGGATGAAGGCTAAGCTGGAAATTATCATTTGGGATATAGTCGAAACCGATGCCAAGTGTAATATAGCCCGGCGACATAAAGTTAGAAATATAGCTTAATGCCGGCGTACCATAATCATATCCTTTGCTGAACTGGGTTTTCATGTTAAAAGAAACCGCTGCAAACCAACTTTTTTGCCCGATCTGATAGCCGTATTTTGAAGTAAGATCAAATATATCTTCCACTTTTGTCGCACTCGATTTTTCTTCCGAACGTAAACCATAACCAGCCAGGATCCGGTTCTCCCAAAGATTTTTTCCCTTTTTAAGGTTAAATTCGTAGTCAGTACGGGCAGTTAAGGCTATCGAATTGATACCGCCTGCCACCCAGTTTGAAAATGCAGCCTGGTTAAGCAATAAGGTATTAGTACCCCGAACGGTCCAGCCTTCCACTTTTTTGGTGGTATCTAAACGTTCAGCCAGCTTTTGGCTGGATGTATTTACTTTCCCGCCACTCACGACCTGAGCAGTTGAAGGCGCATAAAGGCAAATCCATACCAGTGCGAATAGAGATAGTTTCTTCATATTACTTTTTATTTAGCTGCAAAAGTAGTAAAATTGTTCTTATTCATGATTTAAACACCGAATGTCGTCTGAAGCCACATCTATCCGTTTTGAAACGAACCTTGAGCTATTAGCCCGGCAGGTGGTAGAGGGGTTTATTACAGGCCTGCATAAAAGCCCCTTTCACGGTTTTTCAGTCGAGTTTGCGGAGCATCGTCTGTATAACACGGGAGATCATGTCCGGAATATTGACTGGAAATTATTTGCAAAAACCGATAAATTATTCACTAAACGTTATGAAGAGGAAACAAACTTACGCTGCCAGTTTGTGATCGATACCTCTTCTTCCATGTATTTCCCGGATGAAATAACAAATAAATTACGCTTTTCGGTACAAAGTGTGGCAGCGTTGATTTATTTGTTAAAAAAGCAAAGGGATGCATTTGGCTTAAGTTTATTTACCGATGAGCTCCGTTTAAATACCGCTGCAAAATCGACGACTACACATCAGAAATATTTATTTACTCAGCTGGAAAATGTTTTAGCTACCCCAAAAATGAATATTCCTACGCATATGCCTTCTGCATTGCACCAAATCGCAGAACGTATTCATAAACGTTCGTTAGTGCTCATCTTTAGCGACCTTTTACAGACACCCGGTCAGACGGGGGAAGCGTTATTTTCTGCCTTGCAGCATCTGAAATTCAATAAGCATGAAGTTGTTATTTTTAATGTGACAGATAAAAGCAAAGAAGTCGATTTTAATTTTCCCAATCGCCCTTATGAGTTTGTGGATATGGAGAGTGGTGCGGTGGTAAAAGCGCACAGTTCGACGGTTAAAGATGCTTATCTGCAGGAAATGCAGCATTACCGTCAGAAGATCGCTTTAAAATGTGCGCAATATAAAATAGACCTGGTTGATGCGGATATCCATGAGGGTTTTCATCATGTTTTACAGGGATATCTGATCAAACGGCAAAAGATGGGATGATCAGAAAAGGACATCGCCGATATCCGGATTTCGATCAAACATGGCTTTTGCAAAAGGACACAAGGGCAGAATTTTTACCTGTTCCAGGCGTGCATATTCAACAGCTTTCATAACAAGCTGTTTGCCAATATTTTTCCCTTTGAACGCCGGATTAACCTCGGTATGCTCAATAATAAATTTATGGGGGCCTGCCCAGGTATAGTGCATATTCCCGGCTTCTGTATCTTCTTCTATGGCGGCAAAATAACCTTTGCGCTCATCATTATGCTGAATAATTTCCATGCTTAAAGATACCTTTTTGCCGGCATAAATCTGTTTAAGAACAAAAAAAATGCACCGGCTGCAGGAACCGGTACATTCATTTAAACCAAAGGATGAAAAAGTCTATTTCTTATTTTTGATCACTTTTTTAGGGCTTTTTTTAACGGTTGCCGTATCTGCTTTTTTTGCCTGCTTTTCAGGTTTCTTTTCTACTTTTCCGCTTTGAACGGGTTTTTGGGTTTTTGCAGGTGTTTGTGCACTGGCTACAGATAAAGAGAAGGCTGCGATTAAGGCGAATGCCATGAATTTAATTGATTTCATTTTTTTATGGATTTAGGAATTAATAATCATCGTTTGATGGTACTAAGTTCCATATCGAACATGAAGATTTAATGAAGACCGGAAGGAAAATATAGCGTTACGGTCGTTCCTTTTTCTTTTTCAGATTCTACATTGACGAGCACATGATGAAAATGGGCAATACTCTTTACAATAGCCAGCCCTAATCCCATTCCCTCTTCATGGTCATAATTTTCCCGGCTAAAACGATTGAACAGGTGTTTCAGGATCTCATCATCCATACCTGTACCCTTATCACTGATTGTTAATATATAACCATCAGGCGTTAATTCATCTTTTACCGTTATTTCTCCATAATTAAGATTGTATTTGACAGCGTTGTTTACAATATTAACCAGGAGAATATGGATCAGGGTTTTATTCCCCGTGAAGGTAAAATCATGCTTTATAAGATTGTTATAGGTTAGATGTTTGCCCGTTATCCGGTCTTCGAGACTTTCATAAACATCATCCAGTTCTTCCCCGATACGTATATGATCACTTTTCAGGTATTGTTCATTTTCTACTTTAGAAATCAGTAACAGGCTGTTCACAGTAGCTTTTAAGCGGTTCAGTGTTTTTAACGAAGCATAAATTTTCTGTTCATGTATATGCGTTAACGTTTCTGAGCCCAGCATGTTCTCCAGTCGGCTGCTTAAAACGGAGATAGGTGTTAACAGTTCATGCGATACATTGGCAATAAATTGCTTTTCCTGTAAAAAGAGATTCGAAATTTTCTTCATCAGCGAATCGAGACTTTCATTAAGCATTTTAAAATCGGTCGTACTGGTCGTAATTCCTGAATAATCATATTGCATAAGATCATTAACGCGGTTAATTTTCTGATCAATTATCTTATAAAAAGGTTTTAAGATGATTCGTGCAAAAGCATAATCGGTAATCAGCGTAATGAATAATGCGATCACGAGTACGACCAGCATATAAAACCGAATCGTGTTTTTGAGAGCGTCGACGGCTGTCATGGTTTCTCCAAGCTCGAGCCGGTAGCGTGTGCCATTATAGACAAACTGATCATTCAAGATCCGGTAAATTTCAGTTTCGCCTTCAATCTGCCGTGTTTCGGTCGTAAATTTAAGCGTTTTATCCGGTTTGGCTTCCGGTGGAAGTATGGTTAAAACAATAAATTCTTCCTTTAAAATGTTATAATCGGTGAACGACTGCTGGTTTCTAATGAGGCTGTCGATCTCATTAGCATTTAAATTTTCAATAACCTTTAATCGTTTCCGTTTTAGACGATTGTCTAAGTGATTTGAAGAGATTTTTTCTATTGAAAGAAGGATAATAAGTCCTAGGACCAAAATTACCGTTACTTTGGTAACGGCATTATAGAGTGCAAATTTTGCCTGCAGTTTCATGCCTAAATAATTATCCGGTAACCGATACTTCGTACGGTTTCAAACCAGCCGGTTTTTGCATATCCGCTTAATTTTTTACGCAGGTTCTTTACGTGGACATCTACAAAATTAGAATCGGCATTGATCTCCAGAATATCGCCCCATATATGTTCGGTAAGGCTCATTCTTGAAACTACACGATTTTTATTTAATACAAGATAATTAAAAATCTCATATTCCTTCCGGGTAAGATGAATACGCTCCGTACCAAAAGAAACCGTCCGGTTCCGGATGTCGAGTATAAAATCGTGGATGTTTAACGTGTTGCTTTCCAGTTTAAACCTGCGCCGGGTAATGGCATGCATACGGGCCAGTAGTTCGTTTAATGAGAAAGGTTTTGCTAAATAATCATCTGCACCTTCATCCAACCCCTTTATTTTATCATTAATAGCACTGCGGGCCGTTAAAATAATGACGGCATCGTGCCGCGAAGGTTCGTTTTTAAGTTGATTCAACAGTGTAAAACCATCACCATCCGGCAGGCCAAGGTCCATAATAATAAAATCATATTGATTCACAAAGATCTTTTCAGCGGCCGACGATAATTTCCAAGCATGTTCAATCGTGTATCCTTCATGACCTAAAAACTCAGCGATCTCCAGGGCCAGATTTTTTTCATCTTCAACAATCAGGACATTCATGGCATTTCGGAGTTAAAATATTCATGATTTTTTCAGGACACGATCTATATTTTTGAGGATAATGTGGCAAGCCTCTTCAATTTCGAAGGAGGTAATCATCAACGGTGGGGCTATACGCATTGCATTACTGCAATGCAGAAACCAGTCGGTTAGAATGCCATCAGCAATACAACCATCGATAATGGCTTTATTGATTTCATAACTTTCGAACACTACGGCAAGCATGAGTCCTTTTCCACGTATGGTACGAATAGCCTGATGCTTTAATAATTTTTTAAAGAGCATTCCCTTTTCTTCAACCGCATCAACAAGCTGTTCGTTTAAAATAGCCGTAAGCGTGGCTAAACCTGCAGCACAACTTACCGGATGCCCTCCAAAGGTGGTGATATGTCCTAATATGGGTTTTTCGGTAAATACCGACATCATTTCTTTGGATGCAATGAATGCGCCGATAGGCATGCCGCCACCTATGCCTTTGGCTAATAGAAGGATATCTGGAATAACCTCAAAATGCTCAAAAGCAAACATTGTACCCGTACGGCCAAAGCCGCATTGAATTTCATCCAGGACGAGTAATGTACCTGTTTCCAGACATTTCTTCCGGAGCTGTTGAAGATAATCTTCATCAGGTACCCGGATACCGGCCTCCCCCTGTATGGTTTCTATAAAAACAGCTGCTGTTTGTGAAGAAATATGATCCAGATCCGGCAGATGATTAAATTCAATAAATTTTATGCCGGGCAGGAGCGGACGGTAAGCCTGTTTAAATACCTCATTTCCCATCAGGCTCAGCGCACCCTGTGTACTGCCATGGTAACTGTTCTTGCAGGCGATAATTTCTGTACGGCCGGTAAAACGTTTGGCCAGTTTCATCGCCCCCTCCACCGCTTCGGTACCCGAGTTTACAAAATAAGTGCAGTTTAAGGAGGCAGGCAGGATATCGGCAAGCGCTTTGGCAAAATTGACCTGTGGACTTTGTACAAATTCACCGTATACCATTAAATGCATATAAGTTTCGGCCTGGTCCTTTACCGCTTTGACTACCTTCGGATGACAGTGCCCTACATTACTGACACCAATACCGGCAATCAGATCCATGTATTTTTTGCCGGAACCGTCATACATATATAGGCCTTCGGCTTTTACAAATTCCAGTAAAAGCGGGGCAGGAGAGGTTTGGGCATTATGCGTTAAAAATAATTCGCGTTGTGTGAGCATAGTACAAAAGTAAATTTTTATGCGTAATGTAGACCCTGTTACCGGATTGATTTATGTGCAATTTTATCTTCGCTTTAAATTTTCTAATTTAGAGAGATTATACGAGCAGATCCCTATGAGAACCATCCTTTTATTTTTCTTTTTATATTGGAGTGCTGTAGCCTGTGCACAGCAGGCCGGGCCTTTCAAAAAAGATAATATCCTGAAGACATCCGGAAAAATAATCAGAAACAGTGTATTGTCTGTACCGGGTGATTTTGCTTTTATGGGTAAGGAAATTTCAGACGATTGGGGAAAAACAGGTCTATACAGCCTGGGCATTGTGAATCTGATTTTAACCGATAAGATCACTACACGATTCCTGCAGGATCATATCGAGCCGAATGTAAATTACTCGCTTCCGGATATATCTGTATTTAAAAAAGGAAAACATATCGACTGGCTGACGGGGAATGATGCCTATATGAGCTATCCGGTGATCGGCCTATATGCCGGGTCTCTGCTGATGAATAATGAAAAAGGGCAATATGTGGCAGTTAACGCGTTTAAGTCACTTTCATATTCTATTCTCATTACACAATTAGGCTTAAAAACCATTTTTGGCAGGAACCGTCCGAACCGCCCTTTAGGTGCAGCGACCAGTGAAACAGGCCCATGGACCAATAATCATCTTGATTTTTTTAATACCCGTAGTGTTTTTCTGAGTTCCGATGCAGGGGCCTCTTCTTTTCCTTCCTTACATACCACGGCTTATTTTGCCATGGCTAAAGTATTTCAGATGGAGTACGATAATTACTGGATTCCTTACGGGCTGATGTCGTTGTTTTTCCTGGCCGATTTAAAAGAGCATAACCATTGGGTAGGCGATATGGTGACCGGAGGCCTTGTAGGCACATTAATCGGGCGCTCTGTAGTTAAAAACAGCTGGAAAATACGTTACGGTACGCCGGCCGGAAAAAAGAAAGATTACACACTCCATTTTATTCCACAGTTTTTACCGCAAACAGATTATACACCTGCTGCGGTTTTACTTACCGTTCGTTTAAATCCAAATAGGTGATAGATACGCGGGATCTTAGTTTGCCGGTCTTCGCGGCGAATTCCCTCTGAACTGGTTTAACAATTCTCTTTTAAACGCTTCCTGTGCTCTGTAAAATTTACCGACTATTTTGATGGGAAGACTGGCTCTCAGTTTGTTGTAATATTTACGCTCAATGTTGAGATCACGCTGTCTGAATTCAAAATCATTGAAGATAAGCGCCTGAACTTCAGCATCGCTCATATCGTCAATTTCTTTTACTTTTCTAAAGCTGATCATCTTTTGCATATGCGCTTTGCGGAGTTCACTCTGTTCGCGTTGATAATCATTATAGATAGGCCAGAAAATTTTTGCTTCTTCTGCCGATAAACCCAATTTTTGGGTGAAAAAAGTTACTTTGAAAGCTTCCATTTTTTCACTGTCAAAACCAGGACCCTGTGCAGCGGCAACGGCCGAGATCAGCACAAAAATAGTAAGGAGAAAAACGTTCCGGATACCGGTAAGGATAACCGATGAATAGTCCGGGCGTTTGGTGGTGAAGTACATAGACATGGTTATAAACTATTAGTCAATTCGTTTGCCGAATAATGATCAAGGATGTAATTTTCCATTTCTGTCTGGGAAACGGTATGTGTGGCCTTCTGATCTTCTTTCAGATGTTCAATGATCACACTTTCGTCAATATTATACAGTACAGCATCACTGGCAAGTTCCGCATACTGATCCGCTTTAAGAGCGGATTGTTGTTTCAGATAGAGGCCAGTGGCCACTAATAATACAAAACAGGCAGCTGAAACATATTTTACCCAGTCATTATGCCATAGGCGTAATTTTTTGGGCTGCGGTGCTGCGTTTATTGTTTGTGCCAGAATACCGGCCTGCAGTTTACTGAAGTAAGCATCGGGCGTGCTAAAGCCGTTAGAAGCACTGGCCGTCCGGACCTTTTCTAAGGCGATCTGTGCCTCCGTCTGCACTTTAAGCGTATTGAAGTATGCTGCAGGAACAAGGAAGCCATGTGTTGATTTACGGCTCCGTTCATGTAAAGCAGCCAATACCGGTGCTTCTGCTACCCACTCCATATGTTCATCATTCATTTTCATCCGTCTGTTAATTGCTTGCCGCTAACCGGCAACATCATCCTGCTGTTGTTTCGTATATATGGATGTTTTTTTCTGACAAAGGTTTAAAACTCCGGTTCTTCATTCGTCAAAATACTTTCAATTTTTTTTACAGCGATGTGAAAAGAAGCCTTAAGTGCCCCTACGCTGGTGCCTAATACTTCCGAGATCTCATCATATTTCATATCGTCAAAATACTTCATATTAAAAATAATGCGCTGTTTCTCCGGAAGTGTCAGGATTGCCTCCTGTAATTTACGCTGTATTTTATCACCGTCAAAATACGTAGAAGCCGCTAATGTTTCGCTAAGCTCTGTATTAACATCATCTAATGAAATATTATTTCGTTGTTTCTTTTTATTCAGAAAGGTGATGCATTCATTGGTGGCGATCCGGTAGATCCAGGTATAAAGCTGTGAGTCGTTTCTGAAGTTCTCCAGGTTTTTCCAGACTTTTACAAAAGCTTCCTGTACAAGGTCGTCGGCATCATCATGATCAATGACCAGGCGGCGGATATGCCAGTATATCTTCTGCTGATATTTATTTAAAAGCAGGCTGAATGCTTCATTTCGCGTTTTTTCGACACCAAATTTGCGTAATATTTCAGAATCCTCTACCTGTTTCATCGATGCATTTTACGAATTAGAGATCTGGGGCATTCAGGGCGGGGAGATCAGCCTCTGCGTTTCATTACTTTTTGCACAGCCGCTACAATATCGGCCGGATCTAATTTATATTTCGTCATCAGCTGATCCGGCGTGCCGCTTTCACCAAAGCTGTCATTAACGGCTACAAACTCCTGGGGCGCCAGATAATGTGTCGTCAGCAATTGTGCAACACTTTCACCAAGTCCGCCAAAGCGGTTATGTTCTTCACAGGTTACGACACAACCTGTTTTTTTCACTGATTTAAGAATGGCTTCTTCGTCTAAAGGTTTAATGGTATGGATATTAATGATCTCCGCATCGATACCCGCCTCAGCCAGCTTTTCACCGGCTTCAATCGCCCGCCATACCATATGGCCGGTGGCAATGATCGTGACATCTTTTCCTTCATTCACCATCCAGGCTTTGCCTATTTCAAAGGGTTGATCTTCGGCGGTAAATACCGGAACGGTAGGACGGCCAAAACGAAGATAAACCGGGCCTTCATATTCCATAATAGCCAGCGTGGCTGCTTTTGTCTGGTTATAATCGCAGGGATTGATGACCACCATTCCCGGTAGCATCTTCATTAAGCCGATATCTTCCAGGATCTGGTGCGTAGCGCCGTCTTCGCCTAAAGTGAGGCCGGCATGAGAGGCACATATTTTTACGTTTTTGCCCGAATAGGCGATCGACTGGCGGATCTGGTCGTATACCCTTCCGGTCGAAAAATTAGCAAATGTACCGGTAAAAGGAATTTTCCCCCCGATCGTGAGGCCGGCGGCAATGCCCATCATATTCGCTTCGGCAATACCCACCTGGATAAAGCGCTCAGGGAAATCTTTGATGAAGGCATCCATTTTCAGGGACCCCACCAGGTCGGCACATAAAGCCACTACGTTTTCATTGCGTTTTCCCGCTTCATGTAAACCGGCACCAAAACCCGAACGTGTATCTTTCTTTTCTGTATACGTATATTTCTTCATGATAAAAATCTAAAATCTAATAGCTGGTTTCTCCAACCGGGTTTAATAATCGCCTAAAGTTTCTTTGATCTGACCCAGGGCACTTTCCAATTGTGCATCATTTGGCGCCGAGCCATGCCATTTATGCGTACCGACCATAAAATCGACCCCGTAACCCATCTGGGTGCTCATCAGGTTTAAGATGGGTTTGCCTTTTCCGCTAAGTGATTTTGCATATTGCAACGCTTTCACAATTTCGTCCATATTGTTTCCGTTAGAAGTGATCACATGCCAGCCGAAAGCCTCGAGCTTCGCCTGCAGGTTTTCTAAAGAGAGGACTTCCTCGGTAGGACCGTCAATTTGCTGGCCATTATAATCGATACTGGCAATCAGGTTATCGACTTTATGGAAAGGAGCAAACATAAACGCCTCCCAGTTCTGACCTTCCTGTAATTCGCCATCACCCATCAGCACAAAAACATGTGAAGAATCCTGGTTCAGTTTTTTAGCCAGTGCAGCCCCGATAGCGACAGATAGGCCCTGGCCTAATGATCCTGAAGCTACGCGGATACCGGGCAGATGCTCGTGCGTAGTCGGGTGTCCTTGTAAACGGGAGTTGATCTTCCGGAAAGTAGCCAGCTCACTGACATCAAAATATCCTGAACGTGCCAGCGTACTATACCATACCGGTGAAATATGCCCGTTCGACAGAAAGAACAGGTCCTCACCAATACCGTCCATATTAAATTCAGGATGATGGTTAAGGATTTCAAAATAGAGTGCTGTAAAGAAATCGGCACAACCCAATGATGCCCCAGGATGTCCTGACTGTACGGCATGTACCATCCGCAGTACATCTCTTCTTACCTGCGATGCGATGTCTTCTAATTCGCTGATCGTATGTTTCATCTGTTATTATTATATGGTTTTTATGGTCAGATGGAGCTCGCAGGCTCGGTTCATCTGTTATTATTATATGGTTTTTATGGTGATGCCGCCAAGTTAATTATAAAAAAATTAAAGAGTCGGGTTTATATCAAAAAAAGCTATTCCAGTAAGGCTAATACCTGAGCCGTTGCATTTCCGGTATCAACTTTAGTAATGATATGCGCGATTTTACCATGTTCATCGATAATAAAGGTCGTCCGGTTAATGCCCATGTATTTCCGCCCATACATGTTTTTTTCCGCCCATACACCATAGGTATTCACGATCTGGTGATCCGTGTCAGCCAGCAGTGTAAACGGCAGGTTGAATTTATGAATGAATTTCTGATGCGATTTTTCATCGTCAACACTTACGCCTAATACTTCTATTCCCTTAGCGGCCAGACCCTGATAATTGTCCCTGAAATCGCAGGCCTCGGCTGTACAGCCTGGTGTACTGTCTTTCGGGTAAAAATACAGGATCACTTTTTTACCTTTATAATCGCTTAGTGAAATGCTGTTGCCATTTTGATCGGTGGATGTAAAATCCGGAGCCTGATCGCCCTGTTTTAATTCCATGCTCTTTATTTTTAATCGTATAAAAGATTTCTGCTGTACAAAGATAATGATCTCCCGGTCAATTACCGGTAGAAAGTTATGGTATACTGGCGGCTGTTGTCTTTCATATCCGTGACCACCAATTCGAAACGATGTTTCCCCGCTGCCGTGCTTTCATCAAAACTATGCCATAGGGTCGCCGTTTTAGGATCATACTCCATTAATATCCATTTACCGTCGATATAGCCGTTAAAACTTTTGATGCCCGACAGGTTGTCGCTGATCCGGAAGCTCATTTTGGATTGTGCGGCCAGGTTCCGCTCATTCGCTACGTTTACCGGAGTAATCAGCGGAGCAATCGTATCAATCGCAATATAGAAGCTTCCGAATGTTTTCGGTTTTGCTTTGACATAACCGTTTTCAAAAAAGCCGCCCTGCGAAACACGGCTGGTATTTACAATTAATGCTTTGTCCTGATACGTATTCAGACTGCTGTCGGCCTTTATCCAAAGCTCAAAACCGGTATGCAGGGGCGTTAGCGTATTATGCACCTGATGAACGGCTGAAAAAGCATGCTGCTTAGGCATCGCCGGTTTTTTATAAATAAAATTCAGATCATTATAAAGTGAACCTTTCGGGATCATTATTTTTACCTCATCGGTCAAAAATTCATTTGATTTCTGATAATCAAATAAGAGACCCGGTGGCAGGGCAGGCGTGGCGATCACGGCCTTGTCATCGGCCTGAACATTAAATTGTAACGTGCTTTTATTGCCGGCAGCATCCGTAACGGTATATTTTACAGGATGTAATTTTCCATCGTTGAAAATGATCCGTCCGTTATTAACCAGGTTGCTGTAGATCTGTAAGGGATTACCCGGGTCCACAAAGCTTTTCTGGATACTTTGTTTAAAATTTTGCAGTGCCGGATAATCAATATGTGCATTGATAGCGCGACTATTTTCAAAATTAAAACGTTCAAGGGCCGAAGTAAAGACCAGTTGCCCGTCAACCTCGAGTTCAATAGCATATACGCCGTTCAGTCCGGACAGGCCGTTATGCCTGTCAGTGGTGATGATGCCAAAGCCAACCTCTCCGCTCAGGTGAATGGTGCTGACCTTATTTAGATGATATTTTCCACCTGCACCGGCAAGCTGAAAATATTGTTTTGGCGTAAATTCATTGAACGGCAATCCATTAAGACGGTAAACATACAGTGCGGAAATGACCGGTGCAATATTATCCGGAATTTGGATGCCTAACAGCTGCGGGTTAATGGTGGCTTCGGTCTTCGTATCACGTAATTCGAAATGTAAATGCGGCCCGCCTGAGCTTCCGGTATTCCCCGAATAGGCAATAACCTCTCCTTTCTTTACAGGAATGATTGCTGGTGAAAGAGGCTCGTCGGTTTCATAACTTTTATTTTTATATTGAATGTCTTTTACAAGCCGGCCAATTTTAGGGTTAAAACGCGAAAGATGGGCATATACAGAAGTATAACCGTCAGGATGATGGATATATAGTGCAAGCCCAAAGCCGCCGTTTTGTACCCGGAGCCGCGAAATATATCCGTCGGCTACGGCATATACCGGGTAGCCGGTACGCTGGTTCGTCCTGAAATCAAGACCGGAATGAAAGTGGTTTGCTCTTAATTCGCCGAAAGATCCTGCTAAAGCGGGCGGCTGAATATCAAGAGGCTGCCGGTAACCGGTAAGCGGATATTTTTGAGGACTGTAGATCTTTTGGGCAAAACCGCTGGTGAAAAGGAAAAATACAAAAAGGAAAGAGAAACAGATACGGTTTTTTAAAGGCATATCGCTATTTAATGTTAAAATCGAGTAATTCGATACCTTCAAGCCGGGCTGTCAGGTGGTCGCCGGCTTTCACGGGACCTACGCCTTCAGGTGTTCCGGTAAAAATGAGGTCACCCTTTTTCAACGTGATGTATTGAGAAACAAAGGCAATTATCTTTTCAAACGAAAATAAAAGATTTGAAGTATTTCCGGCCTGGCGGGTAACATCGTTAATTTTAAGGTCAAAGCTTAGCTGGTAAAGATCTGCAAACTGATCTTTAGGTACAAAATGGCTAATGGCAGCCGAGTGATCGAATGCTTTGGCCAGTTCCCAGGGCAGGCCTTTGGCTTTATGTTCAGCCTGAACATCACGTGCTGTAAAATCAATGCCTAAGCCTATTTCTTCATAATATTTGGGCGCAAACTTTTCGGCAATATGTTTTCCTTCTTTACAAATTTTTAATACAACTTCGACTTCGAAATGAATATCCGATGAAAAATCGGGAATATAAAATGGCTTATTCTCTTTGAGAACAGCCGTATCGGGTTTCATAAAAATAACCGGTTTGCCGGGGATTTCATTATTTAACTCTTTGGCATGTGCGGCATAATTACGGCCGATGGCAATGATCTTCATCCGTTTAAAAAGGTTTAGAAAGTCAAAACTATAACACCGAAATTTTAAGCACTTTCGGGTCGCCTCCGGCTACTATCCTGACAAAATACATGCCGGCATTCAGCTTATGAGGAATGGTAAAGGTTTTTGTCTGTTCACCCGCTGCCGTTTTTTCGTTCATCAGTGAAACAATTTCGTTCCCCAACAGATCTGTGATCTTAACCGACAGAATGGCTTCTTTTTCGAGTCGGAGATTAAGATTTAACTGCTCTGAAACCGGGTTAGGATATAGCTTAAGCACGGTCAGGATCTTATTGCCGGGCTTTGTTAAGGAAGCCGGAAGGGACGGGCCTGATACATTGAAACTGATGTTATTGGGGCGATAAGGCTGCACACTTCCCTTAATAACGGGAACCCGGCTAACCACTTTAGGTTTGGGCTTTATTGAAATTTTAACCGAATCACTTTTTTGCGCGAAAACAGGGATGCTCAGGAGCATACATATACCGTACAGGTAAAACCACCGGTAAGGGAACGCTATTTTCAGGGCAAATCTCATGTTATACAAAAATATAAATAATTAAAGAAAGAAATCAAGCATTTTAAAACCATCGTGTATATTTAACACAATTTAACATACCGGAAATTTTCTTCTGCAGGGGGAAGGCATACGCAGAACAAAATAATCACCTGCATGTTTATAAGAATTAGTTATTTTTGCATCCAAATTTTATTAAGGTGTCGGGTCATAAACATGTACATGCACTAACTGCCGGTGGAGTATTGGTAAGTTTAGGTATCGTTTTCGGAGATATTGGCACATCTCCGTTATATACGCTGAAAGCCATTTTTAAAACTATCGTTGAAAATGGTCAGCATATCCATACCGACCTGGTATTAGGCGCCTTATCCTGCGTGATCTGGACATTGACCCTGCAAACCACGATAAAATATGTAGTGATTACGCTCCGGGCCGATAACAAGGGAGAGGGCGGTATTTTTTCACTGTATTCACTGGTGCGTAAAAAAGCGAAATGGCTGGTCATTCCGGCGATTATTGGTGGAGCGGCCCTTTTGGCTGACGGAATGATTACACCCAGTATTACGGTTACCTCAGCCATAGAAGGTTTAAAAGTCAAATTCCCCACAGTATCCGTTATTCCTATTGTCATTGCGATCATTTCGCTGCTCTTCATCATCCAGCAATTTGGTACAAACCTGGTCGGAAAACTGTTTGGGCCGATTATGTTCCTGTGGTTTGCCGCACTTGGGGTGACCGGCTTGTTCCAGATCGTGCACGATCCGTCTATTTTTAAAGCGCTGAACCCCTATTATGCGGTACACTTGCTGGCTACCAATCCGGCAGCACTGGTGATCCTGGGCGGCGTTTTCCTGTGTACCACCGGGGCTGAAGCCTTATACAGTGATCTGGGGCATTGCGGTAAAAAGAATATCCGCATCAGCTGGATCTTTGTAAAGCTGATGCTCATTTTTAACTATTTAGGACAGGGTGCCTGGATATTGAAGAATCCAGGCTATGATCCGCACGATGCCTTGAGCAATCCTTTCTTTAAGCTTGTTCCGGAAAATATGGTGCTGTATATGGTTATACTGGCCACTACGGCAGCGGTCATTGCCTCACAGGCCATGATCTCAGGCTCATTTACCCTGATTTCTGAAGCCGTTCGTTTGAACCTGTGGCCAAAAGTCAGGATTAATTATCCGAGCGTACAAAAAGGACAGCTCTATGTGCCGTCGATCAACTGGTTATTAATGGCCGGTTGTATCCTGATCGTGCTGGCATTCAAAAAATCGGATAATATGGAGGGCGCCTATGGGCTGGCCATTAACCTTACGTTTCTGATGACGACCATCCTGGTGGCGGTGTATATGCTCAGGAAGAAATTTCCACTGTACCTTATCGTTATTTTTGTAACCCTGTACGGGTTTATCGAACTTTCCTTCCTGATCGGTAATATGGCCAAATTTGTACATGGAGGATGGGTGACCTTACTAATCAGCTGCGCTTTATTAAGTGTGATGTGGACATGGTATACTTCCCGTAAAATAAAAAACCGGTTTGTGAAATACGTCGAGATCGAAGAGTATTACGGTATCCTGAAAGAGCTGAGCGACGATATTTCCGTACCGAAATATTCCTCACAGTTAGTATATCTGACCAGTGCAAATTTTAAAACCGAGATCGAGTCAAAGATCATTTATTCGATTATACAGAAAGAGCCTAAACGTGCCGATATCTACTGGCTGGTGCATGTGGATGTGATGGATGAACCCTATACGATGGATTATAAGGTTGAATTCCTCATTCCCGGAAAACTCATCCGCATCGACTTTAAATTAGGCTTCAGGGTAGAACAACGGGTGAACCTCCTGTACCGGAAAGTGGTGGAGGAACTGGTTAAAAACGGTGAAGTAGATATTACCAGTCAGTACACGTCTTTAAACAAACATAAGATTGCAGGCGACTTCCGCTTTGTGCTGTTAGAGAAACATTTGTCAAAATTCTCTAACCTCAGCTTCTATGAGCGCAGCATTATGGATTATTATTTCTTACTAAAGCATTTCAGCTTATCGGAAGAAACCAGTTTCGGCCTGGATTCGAGTTATGTGGATGTCGAAAAGGTGCCCCTCATTTTTGTGACGCCTGACGATATCGAGTTGAATCGCCTGAGTGTCTGATAACTGCGTTGCCCACCTTTGTCGGTTTTTGTTTACGTTGGAACGTATTATACGGATACCGGTGACGCGTGCCCCAGTTTACTATGCTTATAGCCGTAAAAGAAGTATACCACTAAACCCACGATCAGCCATATCCCGAAACCGATCCAGTTGCTGATGCCCAGCTCGCACATCATATACAGGCAGGAAAGAAGGCCTAATACCGGGATAAGCGACAGGTTTTTGGTAAAGCAAAAGTACGCAACGATCAAACAGATGAATGCAAAAATCCACATCGGGATCTTGTGTTTAAATAACGACCATCCGCTTTCATATTTCTTTTCATACGAAATGCCTGACTTCGTCATAAACTGCTCATATTGCGCACTGCTCAGGTTATTCAGATAAGCTTCAGCATCAATCTGTTTGCCCTGTAAGACCACAGGGCTGGCACTGATCTCTTTTTTAACGGTTTCCAGTTCTTCAGCACTTAAAGAGGTAATGAAATGTACCGGTGCATTGATTTGAGGCGTATTGTTCACAAAGTTCAGTGTTTCACGTTTAAACGTCGTAAAGGCTACAGCTAAAAAGGCGATCATCATCAGTGGGACGATGAATTTTGAATTTATATAGGGGATTTTGAACTTGCCCCGTTGTACGCCGGGGCGGTTTTGTAACACTAATACGCCGGCGCATACCAAAACAAAAGCAAATAAAGTACCGATAGAGCAGAGGTCGGTCACGATGGTCAGGTTCATAAACAGTGAAGGTACGGCGACTACAAATCCTACCACTACGGTGGCAAAAGACGGTGTTTTATATTTTGGATGGATCCTTGAAAAGGATTTTGGTAACAGACCGTCACGGCTCATACTCATCCAGATACGGGGTTGTCCCATTTGAAAAACAAGTAAAACACTGGCCATGGCAAATACGGCACTTACGGCAATAATGCCGCTCATTAACTTCAGATCGATCTGGTCAAAAACAAAAGCCAGCGGATCACCCACGGCTAACGTGTCGTATTTAACAATACCGGTAAGCACCAGTGCAATGGCTACATAAAGGAGTGTACAGATAATAATGGCCCACATCATCCCTCTGGGAAGATCCCGCTGCGGGTCTTTACATTCTTCGGCAGTGGTCGAAATGGCATCGAAGCCGATATAGGCAAAAAACACGGCAGATACGCCTTTTAATACGCCTGATATACCGTTAGGGGCAAAGGGATTCCAGTTTTTAGTATCCACATAAAAAATACCCACGGCTAATACCAACAGGATAACGGCCAGCTTTACAATAACCATGGCATTACTGGCATTTCTGGATTCTTTCATGCCGCGATATACCAGCCAGGTGATAAAAATGATGATCCCTAAAGCAGGCAGATCGGCTACGAGGTGAAAACCTCCGATCTGCGGGGCCGAAAGCCAGGCGTCGTTCGCTAAGCGTGTAGCATCGTCGATATTGCCCATGCTTTTTCCGGCACTCATCAGCGCTTCGGCATGTTTATGGCCGTTAAAAGCCGTCAGGTAATCCATCGTGGCCCATGCCGGAATATTAATTCCGTCGATACCCAGCCAGGGTATACGTATGGAGGAGAGGAGACTGGTAAAATAATCCGACCACGAAATGGCCACGGTGATGTTTCCAATGGCATATTCCATGATAAGCGACCAACCGATGATCCAGGCGATCAGCTCTCCAAATGCTACATATGAATAGGTATATGCACTGCCCGATACCGGTACCATAGAGGCAAATTCGGCATAGGCAAAGGCCGCAAAACTACAGGCGAGCGCAGTGAAAATAAACAGAAAAATAACTGCCGGACCGCCATCGGCGCTGGCTTTGCCGATGGTGCTGAAAATACCCGCACCGATTATGGCGGCAATGCCGAAAGCAGTAAGGTCCCTGACACTAAGGGTCTTGTGAAGCGATGATTCATGATCGCCATAACCCTTTGCCGCATCTTCCAGGATTTTGCTAACGGTTTTTTTTCGGAATAATTTTTCGAACATGTTTGGTTTAGAATTGGTTTAGCTCGTCCAAACTTAAAAAAAATATCTTTAATTCAGCTTTTCCAATTCACTTTTCACAAAGGTTACCAATTCCTGTACGTAGGCTGCACTGAAATCAAATTTAATGCCGGCCGTTTCGTAAATTTCATTCATCGGGCGGGTATATCCCAGTCTTAATGCCGCCAGGTACTGGTCTAAGGCCTTATCAGGATTTTCGACATCATTTTTCCAGACGGCAATGGCACCCAGCTGGGCAATGGCATATTCGATATAATAAAAAGGCACTTCAAACAAGTGCAGCTGTTTCTGCCAGAGATTACCAAATTCCTGTTCAAGCCCGTCCCAGTCGGCAAATCCGGCACCGAAGCGGGTATATATCTGTTTAAAGGCCTCCTCGCGGTCGGCTGCATTGTGGGAAGGATTGGTATAGATCCAATGTTGAAACTGGTCGATCACCGCTACCCAGGGTAATGTTTTCAACACATCGGTTAATTGCTCTTTTTTTGCCCGGATAAGATCCTCTTCATGGTCGAAATATACATCCCAGTGTTTCATCGACAGGAGTTCCATGCTCATCGAGGCCAGTTCGGCCACTTCTGAGGGGCAATGTTTAAAATCGTTGAGGCTCAGATCTGCCGTTAAGAACGTATGGATGGCATGTCCGCCTTCATGCACCATAGTCGTCAGGTCACGGAATGAATTGGCGGAGTTCATAAAAATAAAAGGCGCACCGGTTTCGGCCAGCGGATAATTATAGCCTCCGGGGGCTTTACCCATCCGGCTTTCCACATCAAAAAGGCCATTTGCTTTCATAATGGCTAATTTTTCACCTAAATCGGCACGTATAGCTGTGAAGCAGCCAATGCTTTTGTCGATAAGCTCTTCGCCGCTTTTAAAAGGTTTAAGGGCTGGTTTTCCGCTGGTATTCACTTCCATATCCCAGGGTTTTAAGGGATCGATATTTAAGCGGCGGCTTCGTTCCCGGGCCTGTTCATACAGTACAGGGACCACTTCTTTCTCAATGGCCTCAGCAAAATCATAACAATCTTTCGGCTGATAATCAAATCGCCCCAGAGCCTGGAACATGTAATCACGATAATTTTCAAATCCGGCATTTAAGGCCACCTGATTCCGCATGGCGACCAGCTCGTCAAAAAGCTGATTTAACGTGTCCTTATCCACCAAACGGCGTTGCTGGATAGCTTTCCAGGCTTCTTCACGCACCGTACGGTCGGTATCTTTTAAGAAATTAGCGGCCTGCTCCAGGGTATATTCCCGGCCGTTCAATGTTACGCTCATGGCTCCGGTAATAGCCTGGTATTTTTGCTGGGTGACCTGGAGCCGGGTGAAAAGCTCGATATTCTCTTCCCGGTAAAGCTCAAGTGCTTTCCGGATGGCACGGATATATACAAAATACGTATCCTGATCTAATTCTTCTACAAAGGGACAGGCATCAAATTTCTGATTAAGCGCATTGTTTACCGGTGAGATCTTAGGTTCGATCTCCGTAGCAAAATATTGAAAATCTTTAACCAGCTGCTCATTGGCGGTGTCACAGCTCATTTTAATATAGCGCCAGGCAAAATCTTCTTCAAGAGCGGCTTCCAGTTCACTGCGGTCTTTCAGCCATTGTTCAAGAGCCTGCTTACCGGTAATTTCCCGGTTCAGGAGCTCGTCAAAAAAAGGGGAGAGGCTTTCCCACTCTATGTTAAGATTGGCGGGAATATAGGTTCTGGTTTTTTTGGATAGGATCAGGTTATTCATATTTATTTTCTCAAAAACAGGTCTAACAGAAAGCAAAATGCAAAAATGACAGAGGCATAGCCATTCGCGGTAGCAAAAGCGCGGTCAACCTTACTGATATCGTTTGGTTTAACCAGCCGGTGCTGGTAGATGAGCATGGCGCAGAAAAACACGATACCCGCATAGTAGGCCCAGCTGAACGGGACATAAAATAGCGGCAGGATCACGCATATGGCGGATAATACATGCAATACTTCCGATAAACGAAGCGCATTCCGGATGCCAAGTGCGGCTGGTATGGAATGTAGTTGCTGGTCGCGGTCAAAATCTTCATCCTGCAAGGCATAGATGATATCAAATCCGCTTACCCAGAAGAGAACGGCAAACGAATAAAATAAAGGCACAATATGAAACGAACCGGTTACGGCGATATAAGCACCTATGGGCGCTAATGCCAATCCTAACCCAAGTACTAAATGGCAAAGCGGGGTAAAACGTTTGGTATAACTGTAAAATAGTACTACGAAAAGGGCTATAGGCGATAAATACAGGCAAAGCCGGTTAATGAAAAAGGTGGTCGTCACAAACAAAACGGCATTCACGACGACAAAAGTTAAGGCTTCATTTGCTGAAACATTTCCGGCCGGGATATCCCGCATCTTTGTGCGGGGGTTGCGGGCGTCTATATGCCGGTCGAGATACCGGTTAAAGGCCATGGCGGCGTTACGGGCAAAGATCATACACAGGATGACCAATACCAGCAGCAGCCAGTTGAACGGTCCCGGATTTGCACTAACCCCCAGGAAGAAACCGATCATGGCGAAAGGCAGGGCAAAAACAGAATGCGCAAAAAGAACGAGTGAGAAATATTTTTTCATTGGGTTAAATTTGTTTTCATGGCATCATAAAACCGGCATTTACCGATTCAATGAAGTCGAGTACCTGATCTCTTCCCTGCCCGTTTTCGGAAGAAGTAATAAAGAAAGGAGGTATTTCTTCAAACCAGCCGGATAATGCCTTGTGAAATGCGTTGACGTGCTGCTGGGTCTTTGATGCAGATTGCTTATCGGCTTTTGTATAGAGTAATGCGAAGGGGATCTGACATTCACCCAGCCAGGCACAAAATTCAAGATCAATCGTTTGAGGCGGAATACGGCTGTCGATCAGGACAAATACACATTGCAGGTTTTCGCGTTTTGTAAGATAGTTCCGTATGAATTTTTCCCATTTCTCCCGGCTGCTTTTCGAAACTTTGGCATAACCATAACCCGGAAGGTCTACAATATACCATTTTTCGTTGACCAGGAAATGATTAATCAGTTGGGTCTTCCCCGGTTTCTGCGATGTTTTTGCCAGTCCTGCATGGTTGACCAGCCGGTTGATGAGCGATGATTTGCCCACGTTTGAGCGCCCGATAAATGCATATTCAGGTCTGTCTGGCAAAGGTAAAGCCGAAACTTTGGTATTGCTCATCACAAATGTGGCCGATTTTATGATCATCCTGCAAAGGTACAACCTATAACATCAAAAGTGAAAAGTATTAAGTAGCAAGTATCAAGTACAGGGTTAAAATCTAACGGCCTGATACTAAATACTTGTTACTAACTAACCAACAAATAAACAAACATTCCAACTTTAACTTATCTTTACCCCGAATTATGAATCAGCATATCACGCCTTACCAGACCGAAATACCTAAAAAAGAACAGGTTGCCGAGATGTTTAACAATATTTCCGGGACATACGATTTTTTAAATCATTTTTTATCGCTTGGTATTGACAGGATCTGGCGCCGCAAGGCCATTGATGAGTTAAAAGCACTTCAGCCGAAAATGATCCTGGATGTGGCGACAGGTACAGGCGATTTTGCTTTTGAATCGATCGCCCGGTTAAAACCTGAAAAAGTAATCGGGGTTGATATCTCGCAGGGTATGCTAAATATCGCAAAGAAAAAGATCAGCGACCGGAAGCTGGAACAGGTATTTTCTGTACAGTTAGGTGACTCAGAAGGACTCCATTTTGACGATCACACTTTTGATGCCATTACGGTGGCTTTTGGGGTAAGAAACTATGAAAACCTGGAAAAGGGACTTGCCGATATGCTGCGTGTGTTAAAGCCAAATGGCAAAATCGTTATCCTCGAATTTTCAAAGCCCCGGATATTTCCGGTAAAACAAGCTTATCATTTTTACTTTAAATACATTACGCCTTTTTTCGGTCGTTTATTCTCCAAAGATAAAAAGGCCTACAGCTACCTGCCTGAGTCGGTGGCCGCTTTTCCTGATGGGGAGGATTTAACAGCACTAATGGAAAAGATCGGGTATAAAAATACCAGATACCGTTTTTTGACGTTTGGAATAAGTGCCATATATACCGGCACCAAAGCATCCTGAAGAATTAATACAGACGAAACATGAACAAAAGCCTGATACCCTTTTTGCTAATCGTTTTTGCATCGTTGAACCCACTGAAAGCACAAAACTGGGCCAGCGGGATTGACGATGACCGTTATAACTGGGGGTATGGGTTTCAGTATATTTCGGCGGAGTATAAATTATGGAAAAATGTGAACTGGCAAAGGGAATTTATGGATGCCAGTGGTTTAAAGGTGACCGATTCGCTGACATCCGTTTTTTCGCAGGCAATGCCCGGTTTTGCGATTGGCTTTGTCGGTAACCGTAAACTCACGAACCATGTCGATCTTCGTTTAACACCCATGTTGGTATTCAGTGAACGTAAGATCAATTACACGTATGTTTCACAGTCGCCTGTGGATAAAAAGGTACAGGCTACGATGATCGATCTTCCATTAAGCCTGAAGTTCAAATCAGACCGGCTGATGAATTTCAGGGCCTATATGCTGGGGGGGCTGAAATACTCGATCAGCATTACATCAGCAAAAAAGTACAATAATGATAATGTCATGAATGAAATGGAAAAGCTGGTTAACAACCGGAAATCTTTTCTTTCTTATGAAGCCGGGGCCGGTATGGATTTTTATTTCGGTTATTTTAAAATGTCGACCGAAGTGAAGATCTCCCATAGCTTTAAAGATATTCTCCTTCACGAGCCCACGGCTTTTGCTACACCCGTGGATAAAGCAAAGCTCCGTCATTTTACACTCAGCTTATTTTTTGAGTAGCGGATAAGGAGACCGGCATGTCGTTGCCTGTTACTTAATTTTCGCCGTAGTGGTTTGAAAATTTATTACCTTTACGCCCGGAAAATCAATTTATACGATGTCAAAAATTGCGTTAATTACAGGAGCAACTGCCGGAATAGGAGAGGCATGTGCCTACACCTTTGCTGAACAGGGTTATCACCTGATTCTGACCGGCAGAAGGGAACAGCGACTGGAAAGTATAGCCCATGATTTACAGACAAAGTACGGTATTGAAGTGAAGATCCTTGCGGTTGATGTTCGCGACCAGCGGGAAATAACTTACCGCCTGGAAACATTGCCCGACCACTGGAAAAAAGTAGAGGTCTTAATTAATAATGCCGGACTGAGCCAGGGGCTTGAACCTGTAAACCAGGGAAATTTTGAGGATTGGGATACCATGATCGATACCAATATCAAAGGATTGCTGTATGTGACCAAAATTGTCAGCAACTGGATGATCGCCCACAAAAAGGGTCATATTATCAATATCGGATCAATTGCCGGTAAGGAGGTTTATCCTAATGGTAATGTATATTGTGCCACGAAACATGCGGTCGATGCTTTAAATAAAGCAATGCGGATCGACCTGCTGCCGCACGGAATAAAAGTGACAGCTATTCATCCGGGGATGGTGGAAACCGAATTTTCGGTCGTCCGTTTTAAAGGCGATGAAGGCCGGGCCAAAAAAGTATATGACGGCTTTGATCCTTTAATGGCACAGGATATTGCCGAAACCATATGGTTTGTGGTCAGCCGGCCGGCGCATGTGAATATTAATGATTTACTGATCATGCCCACCGCCCAGGCCAATGGAACACTGGTGAAAAGGGATTGAGGACCTGCAACCTATAAACGAATGAATAAATAAACGAATAACGAAAATGATAGCATCAACCATAGATCAGGAAATAAAAAAGGCTATGCTGGCTAAAGATCAGGTCACATTAAGAGGGCTTCGTGCCATCAAAGCAGCATTACTGCTCGCGAAGACAGAAAAAGGCCAGAGTGAAGAACTTACGGAAGAAGCCGAAATGAAGATATTGCAACGTTTGGTCAAGCAACGTAAGGAATCGGCAGGTATTTATAAGGAACAGGGCCGCGACGACCTGTATCAGATCGAACAGGAAGAAATGGATGTCATTAACCGTTTCTTACCACAGCAATTAGACCGTGAGGCGATTATACAGGTGATTAAGGTGATTATTCAGGAAACAGGTGCTGCTTCCATCAAAGATATGGGCCGGGTCATAGGACTGGCCAATAAGCAACTGGCCGGCAGAGCAGACGGGAAATTAATCGGCGAACTCGTCAAAGAACAGCTGGTCTGAGCCTCTGCCCGTTAAAATTTATTCATTTTATTTGTATGAATTTAATTTTACTCCACTAACTTAGTACACATATACCATTTATTTAAACAAAACATATGAAGTACGACGTTATCGAAGAAGAAGGTTTTAAATATATTGAAGCAGGTGAGGGTCAGCCGCTCGTATTACTTCATGGCTTAATGGGTGAATTAAGTAACTGGGAGGCTACTATTCATCATTTTAAAGGCAGTTACCGTGTAATTGTCCCTATCCTGCCGATCTACGAACTGCCTATTCTTACGCTGGGTGTAAAAAGTCTGTCCAAACATGTGCTTCGCTTTTTAAAGTTTAAGAAGTTTAACCAGGTAGTATTGGTCGGGAACTCGCTGGGCGGACATGTGGGGCTGGTATTCACGGCTGCACATCAGGAATATGTTAAGGCGCTCGTACTTACCGGAAGTTCAGGTCTTTATGAAAATGCTTTTGGCGGCTCTTTCCCCCGTCGCGAAAGCTACGATTATGTGCGGGAGAAAGTGGAATTTACGTTTTATGATCCGGCAACGGCTACGAAAGAACTGGTCGATGAAGTGTTCAGCACGATTAACGACCGTTCCAGGGTAATACGTATCCTGGCCATGGCTAAATCGGCCATACGGCATAATATGGCCAAAGAACTACCTAAAATAACGATTCCGGTATCCTTAATATGGGGCCGGCAGGATAAAATTACACCGCCTGAAGTAGCGGTCGAGTTTCATGAACTGTTACCCAATTCAGAATTGAACTGGGTAGATAAATGCGGTCATGCGCCGATGATGGAGCATCCTGAAATTTTTAATGATTTATTGGATAAATTTTTAAACCGGATTTTATTAAAATAATGCAGGCATTTGAGCTCATATCGAATGTAATACCCCCGCTCAGAACCTCACATACCGTGCAGGAGGCCTTAGACCGGATGAATGAGTTTAAGCTGTGTCATTTACCTATCGTTAATGAAAACCAGTTTTTAGGGTTGATCTCTGAAGAGGAACTGATAGAGGCCCGTGACCCGCAGATGCCGGTGGGGGGGCTATCACTTTCCATCCTGAATCCTTTTGTTTTTGAAGATGCCCATTTTTATGACGTGATCAGCCTGTTCAATCAATTGAAGCTTTCTATGGTGCCTGTGCTCGATAAGCACCGGAATTATACAGGCCTCATTGCTATTCATCATATTCTGGATGCCACTGCCGAAATGTATTCGGTAAAGGAAACGGGGGCTATCCTGGTGCTTTCGATCAGTAACCGGAATAATTCACTGGCCCATATGGCACAGATCATCGAAGCCGATAATGCCAGGATCTTATCCTCCTATATCAGCTCCTTCCCCGATTCAGCGAGGCTGGAAGTTACCTTAAAGATCAACCGTACTGAACTTTCAGGCATTATTGCCACCTTTGAACGCTACGGATATGAAATAAAAGCGATCTTTAATCATCACTCGCATGATGACGGTACTGCAGACCGCTTTGACTCCTTTATGAATTACCTAAACGTATAATCACCGGATGAGAATTGCAATTTATGGTCGTGAATTTAATGACAGTGTGCTGCCTTATGCCCGGGAAGTATTTACAGCATTGGCCGGTTATGGGGTTACGGTACTGATCTATGAGAAGTTCTATACCTTTATCAGCCGGAAAATTGAATTGCCCCAACAGGTAAACGTTTTTAATCATCATCATGAGCTGGTTTCACAGGCCGATGTACTGCTCAGCCTTGGTGGCGACGGTACCCTGCTCGATACGCTTTCACTGGTTCGCAATGCCCAGATCCCGATCATCGGTATAAATTTTGGCCGTCTGGGTTTTCTGGCCAGTATTAATAAGAATGAAATTAAGAAGGCCATCGAAGCGCTGTTGCAGGGCGAATATTCGCTGGATAAAAGGACAGTACTTAACCTCGAATCACAAAACTCGTTGTTCGTGGATGAGAATTTTGCACTGAATGATATTACCATTCATCGCCGGGATAATTCGGCCATGATGATCATCCATGCCTATATGGATGGTGAATTTATTAATTCCTATTGGGCTGACGGATTGATCATTTCAACCCCTACAGGCTCAACGGCGTATTCGCTAAGCTGCGGCGGACCGATCATATTTCCGAGTGCGCAGAATTTTGTCATTACCCCTGTGGCCCCACACAACCTCAATGTACGACCGGTGATCGTTCCGGATCATGTTGATCTGACGTTTGAGGTGGATTCACGGAGTAAAAAGTTTCTGGTGTCCTGCGATTCACGAACTGAAACCGTGAACCGGCCTGTAAAATTAACGGTCAATAAAGCCGGTTTTAGTGTAAATTTAATACGGTTGAACAATGAAAGTTACCTCACAACGTTAAGAAATAAATTACTTTGGGGGATCGATACACGTAACTATTAAAATGCACTATATCTTAGCGATGGCTTCGTTTTTCCGGCGCGCCGGAACTTTATTCTTCCTTACCGGAATCGTGTTCAGCGCTTATGGTCAGCGTTTCGAAATAGGGGCTAATGCCGGAGGGGCAGGCTATATCGGCGACCTCAATCAGTTCAATCCTTTAAAGATCAGCGGCCTCTCTGCGGGGGCTTACGCAAAGATCAATTTTGATCCTTATTGGGGTGTAGGCGTACATTATAATTACGGAAAGATCACGGATAACGATAAATGGTCGGAGAATGAAGCGTTCAGAGACCGTAACCTGAATTTTAATACCACACTGCATGAGATTGCGTTCATTGGCAGTTTCAGCTTCATCGATATGTATTCACCGGGAAGCCGGAAACGTTTCAGCCCATACCTGTTTTTAGGCATTGGCGGTGTAATGTTTAACCCAAAAGCCGAATTTAACGGGGCACAGGTGGAGTTAAGATACCTGAAAGACCTGCAGGGTAATCCATACACGACCGAAGGCCGGACCTCGCCTTATCTGCGATATACGATCACCATACCTTATGGTGCCGGCTTAAAATATAAAAAGAATGAAAACTGGACTATTTTTGGGCAATTGGGTTATCGCGGATGCTTTACGGATTATTTAGATGATGTAAGTGGTGTTTATCCTGCCGTGGATGCCTATCATCCGGATTGGGTACTTCCGGATGGGTCGCGTTTAAACCTCAGCGACCGTTCCAAGGAACTGTATCCGGATAAAAAATTCAAACCCGGCGATCAGCGGGGTGATTTTAGAAAAAGAGATACCTATCTCTTTGTAAATGTTGGGATATCTTATACCTTTGTGGGCTCAAAATGCTTTACGTTTTAGGGCAGAATAATTAATGGGATTCAAAGAACAGATTGATACGGATCGTTTACCGGGGCATATTGCCATTATCATGGATGGTAACGGGCGATGGGCAAAAAGCCACGGAAAGTTCAGGGCATTCGGGCATGAAAGCGGTGTGCTTTCACTGGTTGATATTGTGGAAGGATGCCTGGATGTCGGTATTAAATATCTCACGGTATACGCATTCTCTACCGAAAACTGGAGCCGGCCGGCTGAAGAGGTCAATGCCCTGATGGAACTGCTTATTTCGACCATCAATAAGGAAGCCGAAACGTTGAACAGGAACAAGGTTAAACTGAATGCCATTGGTAATCTAACCTCTTTACCTCAAAAATGCATCGACGATCTGGCGAATGTCATGGAAACGACCTCCGGCAACGATCGCTGCACGTTAACCATAGCGCTGAGTTATAGTGCAAAATGGGAGATCACCGAAGCGGCTAAACGCCTGATCGCGAAAGTGCAGTCGGCTGAACTGACTCCTGATGAGATCAATGAAGATGTTTTTGCCTCGCAGCTGACAACAGCCAGTCTCCCGGATCCGGAATTACTGATCCGTACCAGCGGTGAATACCGGATAAGTAATTTTCTGTTGTGGCAGATCGCTTATACAGAACTGTATTTTACCGAAACCTTATGGCCCGATTTTAGAAAAGAACATCTGTTTGAGGCCATTGTCGATTATCAGAGACGTGAACGTCGCTTTGGAAAAACCAGTGAGCAATTGAACTAATTTTTCTTTTAACACTTTTTAACATGTGTTTAAATTAACTTAGCAACGTTTTTTAGATTGTAATGAAGAATAAAATATACTACCTCCTTTTTTTGTTAGGCATTGGTTTCCCGGCATTAGCACAAATCAGAACACCTGTTCCGGCAAGACCAAGTTTAACGGTTAGCGGTTTGGATCTCGATTATTTTAGCCCGAAAGAATATATCATTGGCGAGACTACCCTGAGCGGCGCTAAATATGTGGATAAAGAAGTGATCGTTATCCTTTCAAAGCTGACGAAAGGCGAGGTGATCACGCTTCCCGGCGAGGCTACGGCAAATGCTATTAAAAACCTTTGGGCCCAGGGGTTGTTTGATGATATCCGGCTGAATGTGGCCAGTATCCATGGAGATACGGTAAATTTTGACATTGAAGTAGTAGAACGTCCGCGTTTGAGCGGGTTTGAATTTGTGGGTGTCAGTAAATCGCAGCAAACAGACCTGTCAGAGAAATTATCAGATAAGGTCGGGAAAAGCATCATCAATGAAAATCTTTATAATACCACAACATCCATTGCAAAGAAATATCTTTTAGATAAGGGCTATTTCTTTACTACGATTGATTTTAAGCAGAAACCGGATCCGGCCCAGGAGAATAATGTGATCCTGCAGGTAATGATCAATAAGGGGCATCGTGTAAAAGTGCATGAAATTAATTTTTCAGGGAATAAGGCATTTAGCGCAGCCCGCTTGCGCCGCTATCTTAAAAAGACCAAGCAGCAGGCCTTTTATAAGGTATTTGGCAGCGGAAAGTTCAATAAAGAGAAATACGAGGAAGATAAGATCAAGCTGGTGGCTAAAATGCAGGAAGAAGGTTACCGGGATGCGGCGGTTTTAAAAGACAGCATTTATCGCTATAATGATAAATCGATCGGTATCCATATCGATGTGCATGAAGGTCCTAAATATTATTTCGGAAATATTACCTGGGTCGGAAACGCTAAATATACCACTGAATCATTAGAGAAAATACTGGGCATCGAAAAAGGCCAGCTGTTCAGCGAGGCCAAGCTTGAGGCTAAGCTTCGTGGAAGCGCCAACAGTGATGATGTATCCAGCTATTACCTGAACGATGGCTATTTGACCTTTAATGTTGATCCTGTACAAACCCGGATCTATCAGGATACCATCGACCTGGAATTACGGATTTATGAAGGTCCGCAATATACGAATAACAAGATCTCGATTGTGGGCAATACGATTACCAACGACAGGGTAGTTTACCGCAGTATTTATACCAAGCCGGGCGAGAAGTTCTCTAAGGAGCTTTTAGTGCGCAGTGTGCGTGAGATCGGGCAGCTGGGTAATTTCGACGAATCCAAAACCAACCCTGTTCCGAAACCTAATCCGGCCGATGGTACAGTAGATATCGAATACCATGTGGAAGAAAAACCTTCCGACCAGGTGGAATTGTCAGGCGGTTTTGGTGGTGGCCGGGTGATTGGTACACTGGGACTAACGTTCAATAACTTCTCGCTGCGGAATCTGTTCAACGGCGAAGCCTATAAACCGCTTCCTAAAGGCGACGGGCAAAAACTAAGTCTTCGCGGACAAACGAATGGCAAGTTTTACCAGTCATATAGCTTTTCGTTCTCTGAACCCTGGTTTGGAGGTAAAAAACCGGTGAGCTTCGGGTTAAGCGCTTTCACCTCTTTACAGTCGAACGGATATTCAAGCAGTGATGCGAACTTTCAGAAGATCCGTCTTAATGGGGTAGCCGTGAGTTTGGGCCGTAAATTGAAATGGCCGGACAACTGGTTCTCGCTGTCGCATACCCTGAGCTTAAACCAGTATATCCTGAATAACTACCCGGGCTACCTGTTCAGCACCGGTACATCCTATAACCTGAACCTGACCCAGGAAATTGGCCGCGACTCGCGAAATCACCATATTTTCCCGACCGGAGGAGCGTATATCCGGTTCACCGTTCAGGCTACACCACCCTATTCATTGCTGAATAACGTGAACTACGCAATAGCATCCGATAAACAACGTTATAAGTTTACCGAATATCATAAGTGGAAATTTGAATCGCAGTGGTTTTTAACCATCTATAAAAAACTGGTGTTGAAAGCACAGGCGCAGTTCGGTTTCTTAGGCACTTACAACAGTGCTGTTGGTGAGTCGGCATTTGAGCGGTTTAAATTAGGAGGCGATGGTATGCAGGGCTTCGACTTTTTACAGGGATCAGAATTAATTGCGATGCGCGGTTATGCCAACAACACGGTTATCCCGGTAGGATCTAACCCTACCATTGCTCAAAACTCCGGAAGCCCGATCTTTAATAAATATGTGATCGAATTACGGCACCCGGTGATTAACAGTCAGCAGGCAACGGCTTTCTTAACTGCTTTTGCAGAAGGCGGAAATACCTGGAATTCATTTAAAGACTTTAACCCGTTCAATGTAAGACGATCAGTAGGTATCGGTGCCAAGATATTTTTACCGATCTTTGGTTTGCTGGGTATTGATTATGGTTACGGCTTTGATAAAATACCCGGACTGCCTGATGCCAACAAAGGACAGTTCCACTTCAGTATTGCACAGCAGATCGGCGGATTTAATTAATCACATTTAATTTCTATATTTATAGCATACAGATGAAACCGATGAAAAAATATATCCTGTTAAGCCTTTTACTCCTGACGGGTCTGGGTGTATCGGCACAAAAGTTTGCGTATGTAGATACGGAGTATATCCTGAAACACCTGCCGGAATATAAATCGTCATTAAGCCAGATCGACGGTTTATCGGCCCAGTTTCAAAAACAGATAGAAGATAGCTTTGCAGAGATCGACCGTTTATATAAAGCTTATCAGGCTGATCAGGTTTTATTAACGGATGAAATGCGCAAACGCCGGGAAAACGATATTATTGAAAAGGAAAAGAAAGCTAAAGAGTTGCAACGCCTGAAATTCGGCCCTGACGGCGAGTTATTTCAGATGCGGACAAAGCTGTTAAAACCTATCCAGGAAAAAATTGCCACCGTGGTGGCTGAAACGGCAAAAAGTAAATTTATCGACTTTGTTTTCGATAAAAGCAGCGAATCGACCATGATGATCTATGCCAGCAGTAGTTACGACATCAGTAACGATGTGATCACCCGCTTAGGATATAAGCCCGGAACGCTGGTCAAATAATAAGCATAACATACAATCGTATATAAAACAATAATCAAGTAAAATAAAAAATGAGAAAATTAATTAACGTATTTTTTGTAGCAGCAGGTTTGATGCTTTCTGCGAATATGGCAGTTGCGCAACAAAAATTTGGTCATCTGAACTCAGACGATCTTTATGATACCATGCCTGAAGCAAAAACGGCGCAAACCACTTTAGAGAATCTGAGCAAAGCGAAAGAGGCGGAGATCACCAAAATGATCACAGAATATCAGAATAAATTAAAAGCGGCTCAGGATAAGGAAAAACTGGCTCAGGAAAAGCAAAGAAATATGAGCGAAGCCAATCGTGAAGTGGTCACGAAAGAGTTAGACGGACTGGCAAAAGAATTGCAGCAGGCCAGCATTGACCTTCAGGATTTCCAGAAACGTATTGAAGATGCTAAAACCAAAGCCACGAATGATATCCAGGCTAAACAGGCAGAGTTATTTCCGCCGATCAGCAAGAAATTAACTGCTGCCATTCAGGCAGTAGCTAAAGAAAAAGGGCTGGCCTATGTATTTGATACATCGATTAGCCAGGGCTTTAACAACCTGCTATATTTTGACGGTGGTGAAGACATCAGCGGAGCGGTTAAAACGAAATTGGGAATCAGCACTACACCGGCTGCAGCACCTAAAAAATAAGCATTTTATTTCGTGACATTTTTCCGATGCGGAACAAGCCCGGCCTGTTCCGCATTTTTGTTTATATTAGACCGCTTTTTAACCGCTTTATCACTAAAAAATGAATGCCATTTCAAAAGGGCCAATCGGGATATTTGACTCAGGATACGGCGGCTTAACCGTATTTAAATCGATCGTTAAGCGGTTACCTGCATATAATTACCTGTATTTGGGCGATAATGCCCGTTCGCCTTATGGCGATCATTCATTTGAAACCGTGTACCAGTATACCCTTGAATGTGTGGAGTGGCTTTTTAAGCAGGGCTGTCCTTTAGTGATCCTGGCCTGTAATACGGCATCAGCCAAGGCCCTGCGCAGCATTCAGCAGCGGGTGCTGCCGGTGAAATATCCCGGCAGGCGGGTACTGGGTGTGATCCGGCCTACAGCCGAAGTCATCGGACATTATTCAGAAAGTGGCCGGATCGGGGTAATGGGTACACGGGGTACGGTAAATTCCGGTTCATATGTAATGGAGATCAGCCATTTTTTTCCGCAGGCTGAAGTTTACCAGCAAAGCTGCCCCATGTGGGTACCTTTAATTGAGAATAGTGAATACCTGCATGAAGGCGCTGATTATTTTGTGAAGAAATATGTAGACGAACTACTGGCACAGGCAGCGGCGATCGATTGTATCCTGCTGGCCTGCACGCATTACCCTTTAATGATGCCCAAAATAAAGGCATACCTGCCTAAAGAGATAACGCTGCTGGCACAGGGTGATATCGTAGCGGATAGTCTAAGCGATTATCTGTTGCGTCATCCCGAAATCAATGCAAACCTCCTGCAGGCGGGTAAGCGTTTATTTTATACGACCGGGGATGCTGCCGCATTCGAAAAACAGGCTTCTGTGTTTTTAGGTGAACAGGTGAAAACCGAAAGGATAAGATTATTTTCTTGTTAGGTTTTCATTTTTTAAAAGAGTAACTTTGCACCTTCAATCATTAATTCATGAGTGATCAGATCAAGCACGAATGCGGAATAGCCTTTATCCGCCTGTTAAAACCGCTCTCATACTACCAGGAAAAATACGGCACCACACTTTACGGACTGAATAAACTGTACCTGTTGATGGAAAAACAACACAACAGGGGGCAGGATGGCGCCGGTATTGCTACCATTAAGCTGGACATGAAACCGGGATCAAGGTATATCAGCCGGTACCGTTCTATGGCACAGAATGCGGTGGCCGATATCTTTGGTTACGTGCAAAATAAATTTGTGGGCATTCAGCATGAAACGCCTGAGCGTATGAAAGACGCTGAATGGCTGAAGCAAAATGTGAGCTTCATTGGGGAGGTGCTCATGGGCCATCTGCGTTATGGTACACACGGTAAGAACAGTATCGAAAATTGTCATCCTTTTCTGCGTCAGAATAACTGGATGACCCGCAACCTGGTCATTGCCGGTAACTTTAATATGACCAATGTGGATGAGTTGCTGGAGCAGCTTTATGAGCTGGGGCAGCATCCTAAAGAGAAGGCCGATACCGTAACCGTGCTCGAAAAGATAGGTCACTTTTTAGATGATGAAAACCAGGATCTTTTTGATCAGTATAAAAGAGAGGGGCTTAGCAATGTAGAGATCACACAAAAGATCTCGAAAAATTTGAATATCGCCAATATCCTTCGCCGCTCAGCAAAGAACTGGGATGGCGGATATACGATCAGCGGGATCGTGGGGAATGGTGATGCCTTTGTGATGCGCGATCCTTCGGGTATCCGGCCGGCATTTTATTATGCCGATGATGAAATTGTCGTTGCGGCTTCCGAGCGTCCCGCCATTCAGACGGCATTCAATATTCAAATCAACCAGGTGAAAGAAATAGCACCCGGCCATGCCCTCATCGTGAAAAAGGATGGTACCGTATCGCAGGATATGTATCGTGAACCGGGTGAAAAGAAAGCCTGTTCTTTTGAACGGATTTATTTTTCAAGGGGCAGCGATGCAGACATCTATAAAGAACGGAAGAAATTAGGAAGGCTGCTTATTCCGCAGATCTTATCATCGGTCAATAATGACCTTAAACATACGGTGTTTTCATTTATTCCGAACACAGCCGAAGTTTCATTTTATGGTATGGTAGAAGGCGTACACGAGCATGTGCGAAATCTTCAGAAAGAGGCCCTGCTCAGCCGCAGGGAACAGATGAGTGATGAAGAACTTGATGCCCTCCTGTCGATAAGGCCGCGAATAGAGAAACTAGCCATTAAAGATGTAAAATTACGTACGTTCATTACGCAGGATGCTGATCGCAGTGAAATGGTAGCTCATGTGTATGATACCACCTATGGCATTATTCATAATCATACAGACACGCTGATCGCGGTAGATGATTCCATTGTACGGGGTACTACGCTAAAACAGAGTATCATTAAGATTATTGACCGCCTGCATCCGAAGAAGATCGTGATCGTTTCGTCGGCTCCGCAGATCCGTTACCCCGATTGCTACGGAATCGATATGTCGAAGATGGGACAGTTTGTAGCTTTCGATGCCGCTATTCAGCTGCTGAAAGAACGGGGTATGGAGCATGTCATCGAAGAAGTCTACCAGAAGTGTAAAGCTTCGCTTGCTTTACCGAAAGAGGAGATCGTAAATCATGTAAAGGATATCTATCGTCCTTTTGGTCAGCAGGAAATTTCAGACCGTATTGCCAGGATCATCACCCCTGAGGGAACTCATGCAGAGGTGCAGGTCATTTATCAGACCCTGGAGAATCTGCACGAGGCCTGCCCGGATCATACCGGCGACTGGTATTTCTCCGGAAATTATCCTACTCCTGGCGGAAACAAGGTGGTCAATAAAGCTTTCATCAACTGGAAAGAGGGAAATAATCAGCGTGCTTACCTGTAAAACGTAAAATACGTTTTGCCGATTAAATAAAGTGCAAAGAAGATAATAATAATTCCCGCGCCTCTGTTCATCATGCGGAGCGATTGTTCCTGGATGCGGTAACGGAGTTTGCTGGAATAAAAGGTCTTACAGCCATCTAAAAACAGCTGTGTGCCGATGGCGATGAAAAAGCAAAGCAGCTTTTCGTCGAACCGGTTGTTTAGTTTTACGGAAAGGATACCGCTTACGACAATCCAGAACATCAGTGTAGACGGGGTGAGCAGGCACATCAGAAATCCTTTCAGTAAATAACCTCTTTTGCTCACTTTCTGCAGTACCTCACTGTTGTAATTCACTGTGATAGTCGAAAAGAGGTAATAGAAGCCTACGGCAAGGAGAAAAGCCCCTCCGAAAATACCGATATATTTATCAAAACTCTCCTTGTATTCAATAAACTGGCTTCCGAACAGTACGATACTGATCAGGATCATATCGCCTACAATAACCCCTACGGCTAACGAAAAACCTGCTTTGAAGCCTTTTTCAATGCTGGTCTTGATCATGGAAAAAAACACCGGGCCGGTAATAAAGGAGGAGATCAATCCTGTAGCCAGGCCCAGTAAAATCGCTTCAAACATTCGTGTGCCTTTTTTTTGCTAATATCCGATTTTTTAGGAAAAAGTGCTATGTTTTTATGTGATTTCAACAGGATATCTCTTCTTATAGCCTGTAAAAAAGTCTAAAATTTTAAATGTGTAAAATAAACACTTTTGTGAACAGAAATTTTTATTTATGTTTAACAAACGATATTAACTTATACCAAACCAACACATGACACAACAAACACAAAAGAACTATGGAACCGCCCTCTACACCATTATAACGGTGTTTTTTTTCTGGGGTTTCGTGGCTGCGTCCAATGGGATCTTTATTCCCTTCTGCAAAACGCATTTTAATTTAACGCAGTTTGAATCACAATTAATTGACTTTACCTTTTATGGAGGGTATTTTATCGGGTCGCTGATTTTATATTTTGCATCGCAGGCACGGAAGGTCGATATCCTGAATAAGATCGGGTATAAAAAAGGAATTATTGCCGGTCTGGTGATTTCAGCCGGAGGCGCTCTTTTAATGATCCCTGCCGTACATTCGGGTTCGTTCAGTTTTATATTGTTTGTGTTTTTTGTGATCTCTTTAGGGTTTTCGCTGCAGCAAACGGCTGCACAGCCATTTGTAGTAGCCTTAGGCCCTGAAGAAAGCGGAACGCACCGGCTCAATCTTGCAGGGGGTATCAATAACCTGGGTACGCTGATGGGACCGGTCATTGTGAGTGTTTTATTGTTTGGAACAGCGGTGGGTGCCGGCGCAAAAGAAGTCGAAATAACCTCTATCAATAACTTGTATTATATTTTAGCAGGATTATTTTTAGCAGTGGCCTTATTTTTTGCTGTTTCTAAGCTGCCGGATGTAACCAGTCATGAGAAGATGGAAAGCAGTTCGAAGTCGAACGGCCCGTTATTTATTATGATCGCGGGTTTTCTGATGATTCTTGCAGCCCCGTCGCTGTCCATGTGGACAAACATTTCGGAAGATATTTTTGTATACTCCTCACTCGTGATTACGATTATCGCCCTGATATATGCATATATGGCGAAGAAAGAAGAGCCTGCTAAATGGGGGGCGATGCAATACCCGCAGCTGATCCTGGGTATGCTGGCTATTTTTGTTTACGTGGGTACGGAGGTTACCATACAGAGTAACCTGGGAGCCTTATTAAAGTTACCTGATTTTGGAGGGTTTGAAGAATCACAGATCAAGCAATACATCTCTTTATATTGGGGAAGTATGATGATTGGCCGCTGGACCGGTGCCGTGAGTGCCTTTAAGCTGTCAAAAAGTATGCAGCGCCTGTTAACGGTTATCGTTCCGTTTGTAGCGTTTGGAATTGTGTTATTTGCCAATCACATTACCGGAACCGATGTGGGTAATTTATATGTGTATGCCATTTCGATTGTAGTGATGATCATTGCTTTCCTTTTAGGACAGGAAAAACCGGCAAAAACGCTGGCTATTTTTGGTGTTTTCGGTGTTATTGCCATGGCTGTAGGTTTATTTACCACAGGTGAAGTGTCGATTTTTGCCTTTGTAACCGGTGGTTTATGTTGTTCGATCATGTGGCCGGCCATTTTTGCTCTTTCCATTACCGGATTAGGAAAGTATACCAGCCAGGGTTCTTCTTTCCTGATTATGATGATTTTGGGAGGCGCCATTATTCCGCCTATCCAGGGTAAACTGGCTGATAATTTTGATATTCATTTCTCGTATATTGTTCCGGTGATCGGGTTTATTTACATGATCTACTTTGCCTGGAAAGTGAGTGGTGTATTGAAAAAGCAGGGTATTGATGTTGAAAAGATCGAAGCTGAGGGCGGACACTAATGGCAGATATGAATTCATCACAGAAAGGCGGTTTCGTACGCCAGATGGTTATCATCAGTGTCCTTTTCTTTATTTTCGGATTTGTAACCTGGTTAAACGGAACGCTTATTCCGTTTCTGCAGATCGCTTGTGAATTAACTGAGAAACAAGCACTGCTCGTTACCTTTGCGTTTTATATGGCTTACTTTGTGCTGGCCATTCCTTCGTCGGCTATTCTTCAGAAAACAGGTTTTAAGAATGGTATGGCGCTCGGACTTTTGGTCATGGCCGTAGGTTCGCTCATCTTTATTCCGGCAGCACAACAGCGAACGTTTAGTCTCTTTCTGACCGGATTGTTTGTGCAGGGTGCCGGGCTGGCACTTTTGCAAACAGCATCTAATCCGTATGCGGCTATTATCGGCCCTATGGAAAGTGCGGCAAGACGCATCAGCATATTAGGAATATGCAATAAAGTAGCCGGAGCGATCAGTCCGTTGATCTTAAGCGCTATTGTATTGAAAGATGCCAGCGTGATCGAGGAACAACTAAAATCGGTAGTGAGCGATACGGAGAAACATGAATTGCTTACAGCACTTGCATCAAAGGTGATTAGCCCATACATTGTAATGGCCATTGTGCTGGTCATTCTGGCCTTTTTGATTAAGAAATCATCCCTGCCTGAGATCGATACCGATGGTGAGGCTACATCGGAGGAAGGTAAGAGAGCGTCGGGAGCAAAGACAAGTGTTTTTGCACATCCACATTTAGTGCTGGGCGTAATTTGCTTATTCCTGTATGTAGGGGTGGAAGTTATGGCCGGAGATGTGATCGGTAATTATGGCCGCGCCATGCACATGAGCCTGGATAAGACTAAATATTTTACCAGCTTTACATTGGTGTCGATGCTGCTGGGTTATATTATCGGTATATTTACTATACCTAAATACATCAGTCAGCAAACCAGTCTTAAACTCGCTGCTATTTTAGGGATCATCTTTACACTGGGCGCCTTTTTCTCAGAAGGTTATACGGCCATTACGTTTATCGCCCTGCTGGGTCTGGCCAATGCACCGATGTGGCCTGCGATCTTTCCTTTAGCCATTAATAAACTGGGCCGGTTCACCAAAATAGGGTCGGCATTGTTAATTATGGGAATTGCCGGCGGTGCCATTTTACCGCAGCTGTATGTATACCTCAAATCGCATTTGCAGCTGGCCAACCATGTGGCCTTTCTGATCTGTATGTTACCTTGTTACCTGTATATCTTATACTATGCCATGTCGGGTTATAAAGCAGGGCTGAAGAAATAAATGAAGCATTCCTTTAATGATATTTTTATGAACTTAGCATCCGACCTGTCTACACGTTCACATTGTGTACGTGCGCAGGTCGGTGCTGTTTTAACGAAAGACACCCGTATCATTTCGATCGGCTATAACGGGCCGCCGTCGGGAACACATAATTGTGATGAGGAATGGCCTGAACTGGGCTGTGCCCGTGATAGTAAAGGAAGCTGCTCCCTGGCCCTCCATGCCGAAGAAAATGCCATTCTCTACGCCGTTAAAAATGGCTCGAACATCGCCGGGTCGACTTTGTATACTACGTTATCACCCTGTATTGCCTGTGCACGGCTTATCCTGTCGTCAGGTATCCGGAAAGTGCTCTTTAAAGATTCATATGCGGCGTATAAAGGGCTTGCCAGCGATGAAGGAGTCGATTTCCTGAGACGTTTTGGCGTAGAGGTTATCCAGCATCCTGACGGACCGGCTATCCACTAAAAACTTATGGTTCTGCGTCTGAAATGTCGCATATAATTCCTAATTTTGCGAATGCAAGAAAAGATCATCATTCTCGATTTTGGTTCTCAATTCACACAACTTATTGCCCGTCGTGTTCGTGAACTGAATGTTTACTGTGAAATTCACCCTTTTAATCATATTCCCGAGCTCGATGCTAACGTAAAAGGCATTATCTTTTCCGGCAGCCCTTATTCAGTGCGCCAGGAAGATGCGCCGTTTGTAGATCTGACCCGGTTCAGGGCTTATCCTTTGTTAGCCGTATGTTATGGTGCACAATTTATTGCCCGGCAAAGCGGTGGTGATGTAGAGGCATCTTCTTCCCGGGAATACGGAAGGGCAAACCTGAATTTCGTCGATCCTGAAAATAAGCTCTTTCAGGGTATTGGGGAAAACTCGCAGGTATGGATGAGCCATGGTGATACCATTACGGCTATTCCGGATCATTTCGAAGTCATTGCCAGTACCGCTGATGTAAAAGTAGCAGGTTATCATGTGAAAGGGACACAAACCTATGCGATCCAGTTTCACCCTGAGGTTACGCACAGCACGGATGGAAAGACCTTATTGCAGAATTTTTTAGTTCGTATTTGTGGTTGTGCACAGGACTGGACGTCTGAAGCTTTTGTGGAAACCACCATTGCAGCCCTTAAAGCGAAATTAGGCAACGATAAGGTCGTGTTAGGCCTTTCGGGCGGAGTAGATTCGAGTGTAGCGGCCGTACTCTTGCATAAAGCCATTGGCACGAACCTGCATTGTATTTTTGTAGACAACGGATTACTTCGTAAGGGCGAATTTGAAAGTGTACTGGAACAGTATAAGCACCTGGGACTGAACATTCGCGGTATTGATGCGAAGGATCGTTTTTTAAGTCAGCTGGCAGGTATTAAAGATCCTGAACAAAAACGCAAGACCATAGGCAGGGTATTCATCGAGGTATTTGATGATGCGGCGCATGAGGTAAAAGATGTGGTCTGGCTGGCACAGGGAACCATTTATCCGGATGTGATCGAATCGGTATCGGTAAAAGGCCCGTCGGCTACGATCAAATCACACCATAATGTGGGCGGTTTACCTGATTTTATGAAATTGAAAGTGGTAGAACCTCTGAATACCCTGTTTAAAGACGAAGTGAGGAGAGTGGGTAAGTCGCTGGGACTGGAAAGCTTTATTTTAGGGCGCCATCCTTTCCCGGGGCCGGGGCTTGCGATCCGTATTCTCGGCGAAGTTACCCCTGAAAAAGTGGCGACGCTGCAGGAAGCGGATGCGATCTATATTAATACGCTGAAAGAAGCAGGTTTATATGACCAGGTATGGCAGGCCGGAGCGATCTTCCTTCCTGTACAGTCGGTAGGTGTAATGGGCGATGAACGGACTTATGAAAATGTGATTTGTCTGCGTGCAGTCGAGTCGGTTGATGGTATGACGGCCGACTGGTGCCACTTACCTTACCCGGTACTGGCTAAAATCTCCAATGAGATCATTAATAAGGTAAGAGGAATAAACCGTGTGGTTTACGATATCAGCTCAAAACCACCGGCAACCATTGAATGGGAATAGGACTCTGGCAGGCTGAGCCTGACAAGGCTTAGGTTGCCTGCATTGAACTTATCATATGGAGCTTATCGAAATGTGTCGGAATGTAATTTGGGTGATGATGAAACGTTTTGGATTATATATGCTTTTGGTGCTCCTGTGGAGCTGTTCGCCGCGGGTGAACAAGGTGCCAAATATCCCGGCTAAACCGCCTGTTGACCGTCGGGATTCGCCTGAAATAAAAGCCGAACCCGCATTTACCACGGCCAATATAGCTGTATTAATTCCATTTAAGCTGAATACCGTGAATCTGAATACGGCTTCCAGAGCACAGCTCGCAGAAACCGATATGGCTATCGATTTTTATCAGGGACTTCAAATGGGCATTGATTCAGCAGCAGCTTCAGGCCTGAATTTTAACGTACATGTATACGACAGCCGGGATAATAATACACAGCTTTCGGTGATCACGAAAAAGGAAGACTTCAAAAATAGCCAGCTCATTATCGGTCCGGTCTTCCCTGAAGGTGTCAAATACATGACATCATATGCCATTGCAAATGATGTGCCGGTGATCTCTCCTTTGGCAGCTTCGAAGCCGGGCGACTTCAATAATCCTAAACTCATTTCGATCGTTAACCATATCGATCAGCATGGTGAGAAAATAGCGGCATATATCGGAACAAAATATAATGCAGAAAGAGGAATAGTGGTACTGATCAACCCGGCAAAAAAGGATGATGATGATTTTGCGGTATCGGTAAAGGCATTTTTGCAAAAGAAATATCCCGCCTTGATCATTCAGGAGTTTAGTTCGGCAGCCGTTTTCGAAACAAAGATGATCAAAGGGAAGCGCTATGCTGTAGTGGTATGTTCATCGGATGTTGCTTTTGTAACTCCAACAATTGATAAGCTGGCCCGTTTATCAAAAATAAGAGCAAATGATTACGATATTCAGCTTTTTGGGCATCCGGCATGGCTAAAACAAAATTATAATACCGAACAGCTTCAGACCCTGCATACCGTGATCAGTACCTCGTACCTGGTGAACTATAAAGAGGCAAATGTAATTGCTTTTGTGAAAAAGTACCGGGCAGCTTTCAACTTTGAACCCAGCGAATATTCGTTCAAAGGTTTCGATATCGGTTTCTATTTTGGAAGGTTACTGGCCAGGCATGGGAAGAATTATCTTGATTTTATCACCAAAGAGAAGTATAAGGGATTGCACAATACCTTTAGTTTTACCTATGATCCGCTGTTTGGTTATTATAACAAAGACCTGAACCTTGTTCAGTATAAGAATATGACTCTGACGCCGGTGAATTAAGAACATAAACGTTAATCGATGAAAGTAGAACACCAGGTCAGAACGTTTGAGCAGATCTATAAAAGTTACGACGGAACATTGCCGCTACATCGCTTTTTGCCGGCTTATTTTAAACAGCACAGGCAAATGGGTTCGTCTGACCGCCGCTGGGCTACCCGTTACATCTATGCTTTTTATCGCCTGGGGAAAGCGCTTTGGGATATGCCACTGCTTACCAGGCTGGCCGTGGCTGATTTTCTTTGTCATTCTACAGGTAGCCTGGTCGTTGAAGCTTATCTTTCGGAACTGGCGCCGTCTGTGACCCTGACTGTAGAAGAGAAAGTTTCATTGATCCGGGCAGTCTATCCGGATTTTGATGTAAATGAGGTGTTTGGCTGGTCGTCGGACTTGTCAGATCCAATCGATATCCTGCCATTCAACCTGTCCTTTTTTAAACAGCCGGATCTTTTTATCCGGGTAAAAAAAGGTGCGCTGTCTACGGTAAGCGAACAATTGCATCAGCAGGGGATACCGCTAAAGCAGCTGTCGGAATATACACTGGCACTTCCGAACGGAACGAAGCTTGAAGCACTGAACAGTATCTCCGGATTATACCAGGTGCAGGACTGGTCGTCGCAAAAGACAGGTGCTTATTTTGAACCTCAAAAGTATGATTATTGGTGGGATTGCTGTGCGGCGTCGGGCGGGAAATCCTTATTATTACATGCACTGGAGCCGGATATTCAGCTCTTAGTGAGCGATATACGAGAGAGTAGCCTGCAAAACCTGGAGGAACGTTTCCGCCAGGCGGGGATAAGAAAATATCAGGCAAAAGTGATGGATCTTTTACATAATAATGATCCGATACTACATCATTATGCATTTGATGGTATCTTACTGGATGCTCCCTGCTCAGGTTCGGGAACCTGGGGCCGGACACCTGAAATGTTGTATTATTTTGATCCTGCTAAGATCGGAAACTATGCCCGGCTGCAAAAGGTGATCGCTTCCAATGTAGTGACTTACCTCAAGCCCGGGAAGCCTTTAATTTATATGACCTGCTCGGTCTTTAAAGCCGAAAATGAAGATGTAGTACAATATATCAGCGAGAATTTGCCGTTAAGACTCGAAAAGGCAGCATTGATAAAGGGATACCAGGATCAGGCCGATAGTATGTTTGTTGCCCGCTTTATTAAAATATAGCTTAGCGATTGGAGTGTAACCAATGCCCGATTTTCTCTTTTAAAAGTTTTAGACCTTCAAAAAGAACGGCGAGCAGGCCGATAATTAAGGTATATTGCTCAAAGTTGTTCATCGTATCGTACTTTGATTAATCTTTAGATACAAATACCGGTCTTTTGTTACAATATGACTATTCTTTTATAGCCCTGTATTGGTACGGAAGAGTTTAATGGCAATAGCCAGCAGGATAACACCAAATGCTTTACGAAGGATATTCAAGCCGGTTTTGCCAAATAATTTCTCTAAACGTACCGTGTTTTTCAGCACGAAATAAACAAACAGCATATTCAGAATAATGCCGGCCAGGATATTCGGAGTGGTATATTCGGTTTTTAACGAAAGCAGGGTGGTCATGGTTCCCGCGCCGGCAATTAACGGGAATGCCAAAGGGACGATAGATACGGTTTCAGGAACTTCTTCTTTAAAGATGGTAAGTCCTAAAACCATTTCCATGGCCAGAAAAAAGATAACAAATGATCCTGCTATGGCAAATGAGGCCACATCAACCCCGATAACGGCCAGCAGGCTCTTTCCCGCAAACAGAAAGAGGATCATCAGTGCGGTGGCTACAATGGCTGCTTTTTCGGATTGAATATGGCCTGATTTTTTGCGTAACTCAATAATGATCGGAATAGAGCCTAAAATATCAATAATCGCAAACAGTACCATTGTGGTAGACAGGATCTGGTTAAAATCAAGATGTAAATGTTCCATAATACGCTGATTTTTCTACAAAGGTACGCTTTGTTATGACATGTCGGATTAATTTTATATAAACAAAAAGGCTGCCCGAAAGCAGCCTTTGTTTTATAATGGATTATCCGGATTACTGACCAGGATTACCTAATTTAGAATGTTTGCGGCTATATCCAAAGTAAATGATAAAGCCAATTGCCAGCCAGGCAAATAAACGTAACCAGTTTTCCCATCCCAGACCAAAGATCATCGCGCCACAGGCAATTACACCTAAAATTGGCACCAACGGAACCAGAGGGGTCTTAAACTGCCGTACAAGATTTGGTTCTGTTTTTCGCAATACGATAACCGCTATACAAACCAGGATAAAGGCAAATAACGTACCGATACTGGTCATGTGGCCTACCACATCGCCGGGAACAAATGCGGCAAACAGACCTACCAGGATCAGGATAACGAGATTACCTTTGTAAGGGGTTTTATATTTCGGATGAAGTTCAGAGAATACTTTCGGTAATAAACCATCTTTACTCATTGAGTAGAACACGCGGCTCTGACCTAACAGCATGACGAGGATAACCGATGAGAAACCAGCCAGGATCGCAACGGTTACTGATTTGCTTAACCAGCTGTATGTAGCCGGCATACCTTCTTTAATAGCGGCTACTACGGATGCTTCACCTCCTTTTGTAGGGTCTCTGAAGAATTCAAGCGGCGCTAAGCCGGTTAATACATGGGCAAACAGGATATATAATACTGTACAGATTGCCAGCGATCCTAATATACCGATAGGCATGGCTCTTTTCGGGTCTTTGGTTTCCTGGGCGGCTGTACTCACTGCATCGAAACCGATAAAGGCAAAGAATACAGTTCCGGCGGCCCCCAAAATACCCATAATACCCCCAAAGTTATACGTAATACCCTGATGATCGGTATATTTTGTAGCTTCCGGAATGTACGGATGATGATATTCAGGATTAATATATCCCCATCCGAGGACGATGATCATCACGACGATGGCAACTTTCACGATCACGATCAGGTTATTGACCATAGCCGATTCCTGCGTTCCTCTGATCAGAAGGAAACTTAGTAATGTAACAATGGCCAGCGCAGGGATGTTAATGATCCCGCTCACACCATCGGGAGAAGTCTGGAAGGGTGAATGGCACCATTCATAGGGTATGGGACTCGTTCGGACAATTTCGACCAGAAAATTATTCAGGTATTCACTCCAGGCAATACCTACCGTTGCTGCACCTACGGCATATTCCAGCACAAGGTCCCAACCGATTACCCAGGCTAATAACTCGCCCATGGTGGCATAGGTATAAGTATAGGCACTACCGGAAATCGGAATAGACGACGATAGCTCGGCGTAACAAAGACCCGCTAATGCACAGCCGATGGCTGCCACAATAAAACCCAAAGTTACAGAGGGGCCTGCGTTCTGGGCTGCAGCTGCAGCAGTTCGTACAAAAAGACCTGCACCAATAATCGCACCGATACCTAATGCAATCAGCGATCCGGGGGTTAAGGTACGTTTTAAGCTTTTTTCAGATTCAGATGAATCTGTCAGAAGTTGTTCAATCGACTTCTTAAGAAATAAACTCATAAAAGTTTTTTTGGTTTAGAATTAGTGTTTAAGTTGTTTACTTTATTATGTCAAACGTAGTAAAAAATATCTAAAAATAAAGGGGATTTTTATTTGAAATCCCCTTTATTTAGTAACAATTATGAATTATTAACGTTTTATCAGTGTGTCGACCTCATTTTTCAGGGTGTCGGTCACTTCATTTCCTAAAGAATCAACCGTTTTTTCAATACGGACTTCTTTGATGATCTCGGTTGAAGATTTACTTTCTGAAGCGGTATGTGCAATATAAGGTGCAATGACCAGTGATACGATCGACATCAGTTTGATCAGGATGTTCATCGAAGGACCGGATGTATCTTTAAACGGATCACCTACGGTATCACCTGTTACAGAAGCCTTATGTGGTTCTGATTTTTTATAATACATTTCGCCGTTAATATTTACACCTTTTTCAAACGATTTCTTTGCATTATCCCAGGCACCACCGGCATTCGACTGGAAAATTCCCATCAGCACACCGGATACCGTTACGCCGGCCAATAAGCCGCCCAATACCTCGGGGCCGAAGATAAAGCCAACCACTACCGGTGTAATTAAGGCAATTGCACCCGGCATCATCATTTCGCGGATAGAAGCATTGGTTGAAATGGCGACACATTTTTCATATTCGGGTTTGGCCTTATATTCCATAATGCCTGGAATTTCACGGAACTGACGACGTACCTCATGTACCATATCCATTGCCGCTTTTCCCACAGCCTGGATACAAAGTGCCGAGAAGATGAAAGGGATCATACCGCCGACAAATAAACCGGCTAACACAGGTGCTTTGTAAATATCGATCGCTGAAATGTCGGCAATACCCACAAATGCAGCAAATAGAGCTAATGATGTTAATGCGGCTGAAGCGATGGCAAATCCTTTACCGGTAGCGGCTGTAGTATTTCCAACGGCATCTAAATTATCGGTACGTTCCCGAACTTCCGGCGGTAACTGGCTCATTTCGGCAATCCCCCCGGCGTTATCTGCAATAGGACCAAAAGCATCGATGGCTAATTGCATCGCTGTTGTCGCCATCATACCGGCCGCGGCAATGGCCACACCATATAAGCCGGCCAGTGAATACGATACAATAATACCCCCTGCTAATACTAAAATAGGGACTACGGTTGACTTCATCCCTACCGATAAACCTGAAATAATATTGGTAGCATGTCCGGTTGACGATTGCTGAATGATCGAATTTACCGGTGCTTTACCCATAGCAGTATAATACTCGGTAATGACACTCATGATAGTGCCCACAACAAGGCCTACTACAATCGCCCAGAATACATTCATACCTGAAAACGCATAGCCACGGAGGGTCAATGTTTCCGGTAACATCCATTTTACCACAAAGAAAGAAGCGATACCGGTAATCACGATCGACGACCAGTTTCCTAAGTTCAGGGCGTTTTGTACGTTCGATTTTTCATCTTTAATGGTTACAAACCAGGTGCCCACAATAGAGAAAAGAATACCTAAACCACAGATCACCATAGGTAAGAGGATGGGTGACATGCCTCCAAAATTATCGTTGACGTCGATTTCCTGACCTAATACCATAGTGGCCAGTATAGTGGCTACATATGAGCCGAATAAGTCGGCACCCATACCAGCCACGTCACCTACGTTATCACCTACGTTATCCGCAATGGTGGCAGGGTTACGTACATCATCCTCGGGGATACCTGCTTCTACTTTTCCAACCAAGTCGGCACCCACATCGGCAGCTTTCGTATAGATACCGCCACCTACGCGGGCAAATAAGGCAATCGACTCGGCACCTAAAGAGAAGCCGGTCAATACCTCTATGGCTGTTTTCATTTCATCACTGTTCACTTCGACCACATTAAAATGTTTCAGAAAGAAAATGAATAAACCGCCCAAACCTAAAACGGCCAGCCCGGCAACACCAAGACCCATAACGGTTCCGCCGGTAAAGCTTACCTTAAGCGCCTGTTTAAGACTGGTTCTGGCAGCCTGTGTAGTACGTACGTTCGCTTTTGTAGCGACTTTCATGCCGATATATCCTGCTGAAGCTGAAAAAACGGCGCCTATGATAAAGGAAATGGCAATGATCCAGCTTGAGTGAATAGCCTTTCCGTTAATTTCGTGAATGGTGCCGGAATAGGCCAGTAAAGCGGCTGCAATGATCGCAAAAATACTAAGTACTTTCCATTCGGCTTTCAAGAAGGCCATTGCGCCGTTGGCAATGTGACCGGCAAGCTCTTTCATATTCGGATCGCCTGCATCCTGTTTGTTTATCCAGCTGCTCTTCACCAACATCACCAGAATGCCAATCAAGCCGAACAGGGGTACGGAATAAATTAAATTGTTTTGTAGAAACTCCATGTGATCAATTTATGTTTTTTTGTTTTTGTTTTGTGAAATAAAAATAATACAAGGGTTGCAAAAATAAGCGTGTTCAGCTAATAATCAAATTTTTATGCAAATGATTGTTAACATTTTTTTGCAGGGGCCTCCTGGTAGTCATGCTTTGAGGTGAATGTTATTTTTTTTATATCAATTTTACTATATCTTAGCTTTGTTATAAACCAAAAAACCAAACAAAATCTGAAGAATGGAAAACCAACACACCGAAGGCTCTTTTAAGCGCGAACTTAGCTTATTTGACGGTACCATGCTTGTAGCCGGCTCCATGATCGGCTCCGGAATATTTATTGTAAGTGCCGATATTGCCCGGCAGGTAGGCTCTGCAGGCTGGCTTATCCTGATCTGGGTTTTAACAGCCGTCATTACTATTATTGCAGCAGTAAGCTATGGAGAACTTAGCGCGATGTTTCCGAAAGCCGGCGGACAGTATGTTTATCTGAAAGAAGCGTATAATAAGCTGGTCGCCTTTTTATATGGGTGGAGCTTTTTTGCGGTGATCCAGACCGGTACCATTGCAGCAGTGGGAGTTGCTTTTTCAAAATTTACCGCCTATCTTATCCCGGCTGTCGGGGTCGATAATGTATTGTATGAGGTGGGCAGCTTTAAACTGAATGCAGCGCAGCTGGTTTCGATTGCTACCATCATTTTGCTCACCTACATCAATAGCCGGGGTGTGAAAAACAGTAAATCGCTCCAAACCTTTTTAACCATCATTAAGATCTTATCCCTTTTCGGTTTAATTGTGTTTGGTTTTGTACTTGGTGCCAATGCGGAGACCTGGAATGCTAACTGGGCCAATGCCTGGGATTCAAAAATGTTTGATGCCGGAACGGAAACGTGGTTAAGCATTGGCGGAACTGCTTTGTTGGCTGGAATTGCGGCGTCGATGGTAGGCTCGTTGTTTAGCAGTGATGCCTGGAACGGCGTGACCTTCATTGCCGGTGAAATTAAAAACCCACAGCGTAATGTAGGCTTAAGCCTTTTTCTGGGTACACTGATCGTGAGTGTGATCTATATCCTGGCCAATGTGATGTATGTGGCGGTGATGCCTTTACAGGAAATTGCGTTTGCCAAAGAAGACCGGGTGGCTGTTGATGCGGCTCAATATATTTTTGGTAATACCGGTACGTTGATTATTGCGGTGATGATTATGATCTCGACCTTTGCCTGTAATAACGGACTGATCATGGCCGGATCCAGAGTATATTATACCATGGCGAAAGACGGACTGTTTTTTAAAAAAGCGGCACATTTAAGTCCGGCAGGCGTTCCGGCCTGGGCTTTATGGGTACAGTGCATCTGGGCTTCGGCTTTATGCTTAACCGGTAAATATGGTGATCTGCTGGATTATGTGATGATCATTGTCGTGATCTTTTATATCTTAACGATCATCGGCATTTTTATTTTGCGGAAGAAAAGACCTGATGCCGAACGTCCATATCGTGCTTTCGGGTATCCGTTATTACCTTTGATTTATGTTATTGCGGCCAGTGCTATCTGTATCTCGCTGCTGATCACGAAAACCAGTACCTGCGGATGGGGTGTAGTGATCATGCTGGTGGGTATACCGGTATATTACCTGACGAAACCGAAAGAGGGTTAGGGCTTAAGTCGTTTAGCGGTCAGCATTCAGTGCGAAACGAAATTATTTCCGTACCTTTGCGTTTATGGCGACAGCGATCGATTCAGGGATTAAAGGATACAACAATTACGGTAACCATTTGCGTGAAAAATATCATGGGCAACGGGTTTTTAAAGTCATTGTAGACGGCGGATTTACCTGTCCGAACCGTGACGGAAGCAAAGGCTATGGCGGTTGTACATATTGCAATGTCGATTCGTTTACGCCTGAGCCTTCCCGGAAAAATCCCGATATCAAAGATCAGTTAGCAGAAGGTATGCGGAGGGCCGTAACATCCTACAGGGCAGATAAATTTATTGTTTATTTTCAGCCGAATACAAATACCTACGCTCCGGCACATTATTTAAAGATGTTATATGATGAGGCGCTTTCGGTAAATACCGAGAATGTAGTGGGCTTTGCCGTAGGTACCCGGCCTGACTGTATCGATGCGGAGAAAATTGCACTGCTCGAAAGTTATACCGACCGGTTTGATGTGGATCTGGAAATGGGTATGGAATCAATCTATGAAGACACCTTAAAACAAATTAACCGCGGATGCAGCCATGAAGAGTTCGTGAAGGCGATGCATCTGCTGGAAAATACCAGACTTGATCTTTGTGTGCATACTATTTTTGGTTTTCCATGGGAAACCCGTGAGATGATGAAAGCTTACATTCATGAAATTAACCGTTTTCCGCAGATCAAATTTGTGAAATTCCACCATCTCCATGTTGTAGAAGGATCCATTATGGGTGTGAAGTACAAAAGAGAACCTTTTAAGTTATTTACACTTGAAGAATATACCGATCTGCTTTGCGAACTTATTCCCCTGCTGCGGCCTGATATTGTCATCCAGCGCTTGTTTGGTATATCTGACTGGGATTTATTGATTGCACCTAACTGGGGATTGAATAAAGCGGCTATCCAAACCTATATGGATAAAGAGATTGAACGCCGCGGGGTGGTACAGGGCTCTGCTTATATGGCCGGCTAGTTCTTTTTAGCCGTTAATTTTTGATGGATCAATTCCTCCAGTTCCTTAAATTCTTTTTCAGTGAAGCCCATTGACTGATAGATAATTTTTCCGTTTTCATCAACCAGGATATTGCGTGGAATATACTGCTTTGCAAATTTGCTGAATATTTCACGTTTGGGATCGGGTAAAACAGGGAAAGTAAAGCCTTTTTTCTTCTTATAAGGATCCAAAATGTCCCAATTTTCCTCCCGTCCAAAAACGAAGAGTGCAAACTCAGGATTTTTTTCATATTTCTCCCAAATATTCTTTTGCATCAATGGGAGTTCGGCATTGCAGGGGCCGCACCAGGTAGCAAAGAGGTTAATCAGAACAAGCTTGCCTTTATAATCGCTGAATTTAACCATTTTACCTTTTTGAATTTCGAAGTCGAATTGCGGCGCCTGATCGCCTTTTTTCGTGTATGCATCAGGGTCAGTTTGGGCCAATACGGTAAATGTGAATAAAAAGAGGGTCAGGGTACTAAAAATGCCTTTCATATTTTGAAGTATTTATATCAAACTTATGAAAAATCAGATGTTTTGCAAAAAAAAATAACAGGTACCATTTAAAAAAGAGTTTCAGTTGTCCGATAAGGCTGGTGAAAATGTTTAAGATTTATGGTTTATAAAGTTTTTTATTGTTATTTTATTTTTTTATTGTACTTATTTATGTGTTTTTGTGTAAATAAATATATAAATATAATTTTTTAATAAAAAAATAATTAAAAATGTCAATATTTTATATAGATTTATTGAAATTATTAAATTTTAATAAATAAAATCATTAAAAAATATGGCGAAAGTATTATTCAGGCAATGGGGTCCGTTTGCTATTTTAGTTTTAGTTGCATTTTTAACACTGTTTGTTCCTTTGCAGCCCGATCACGGTAGTGAAAAATATAATTCATCGGATATGGCTTTTGTTTTATTTTCGGCTGCACTTGTTTTTTTAATGACACCTGGTCTGGCATTTTTTTATGGCGGTATGGTGCATCGGAAGAATGTGCTTTCGACGATGATCAAAAGTGTGGTAGCTGCCGGGGTGATCACCGTATTTTGGATCGTGGCGGGGTTTGGGCTGGCCTTTGGAACATCGATAAACGGACTGATCGGTGATCCCTTATCCTTTTTATTTTTTCATGGCGTGAATTCAGGCCCGGTATGGAGTTCAGCACCTGCTATTCCGCTTTCCCTGTTTGCGGTATTTCAACTGATGTTTGCGATCATTACACCAGGTTTAGTAGTGGGTGCTGTAGCTGAACGTATTAAATTTACTTCTTACATTTTGTTTATTGTCTTATTTGCTGTTTTTGTGTATTCCCCTTTAGCGCACTGGACCTGGCATCCGGAAGGTGTTTTATCGAAAATGGGTGTATTGGATTTTGCCGGAGGCACCGTTGTGCACATTTCGGCAGGGATGGCAGCGTTGGCCGGTGCATTAGTACTGAAACGACGAAAATCGCACCTGGAACATATTGAAGTGCCGCCGGCGAACATTCCTTATGTACTCATCGGGACCGGTCTGCTTTGGTTTGGCTGGTTCGGTTTTAATGCAGGATCGGCATTGGGGATTGGGCCGCTGGCTGTTTCTGCTTTTATGACGACGAATACGGCAGCGGGTGCAGCCGGATTATCGTGGATGTTCTTTGATGTGGCCAGGGGTAAAAAGCCATCCGTCTTAGGTTTTTGTATCGGCGCTGTGGTCGGACTGGTAGCCATTACACCCGGGGCAGGGTTTGTGAGCATTCCGTCAGCTATTTTTATTGGTGTTATCGCAGCAGTCATTTCTAATCTGGTGGTTTCCTGGAAACGAAAAACAAGTCTGGACGATACCCTGGATGTCTTTCCGTGTCATGGTATCGGGGGAATTACCGGAATGCTGCTCACCGGTATATTTGCAACGAAAACGGTGAATAATACCGGTGCCGACGGTTTGTTATATGGTAATCCGGCATTCTTCATTACCCAGCTGAAAGGGGCAGTGATCGCTATCGTCTTTAGCTTTTCAATATCCTTTCTGATTTTTAAGGTGGTTAATTTAGTGCAACCCATCCGGGTGAGTGAGGCTGAGGAAGAAGAAGGCCTGGATGCTACGCAGCACGATGAAAAATATATCCAGGGAACGTTGATCGTTAACGGGAATGAAGTCCCGAATACTTAGTGCACCATCTTATCCGCACAGGCTGAACTGGCGAAGGCTTCAGGTTTTGCTTTAAAAATAAAACCCATGCTTAAGATATAACCCATAGCTTCGTTCAGTGCCTTGTTCGACTTAAACATCGGGTTAGTATTGATATCGGCATGTACTTCCAGATCGACATCGTAGATATCCAGTAAATCGCAAATGGAATAAGCCGTTTCTATCGATTTTTGTACTTCGACTAACATCCGCTCTTTAATACCCATTTTCTGTGTGGTTTTATCCTGTGAGATATACATAAAACCACCATGCTGCTCGCGAAGCAATACAATTACGGTTGCAAAGTCGGTTAAAGCACCTTTTACCTGTGAATCAGTTCCGATACAGACTTTTAGCTTAAAACCATTCCGGGTTTCGCGGATAATGGCTTGTTCTACCTCTTCTAAAATGGATGCGCGGATAATTTCACCGCTGAATTTTTTCCAGACCATATGTATATAAAATTGATTAAAGCATGTACGTTGCTTAAAATTAAGTGCTTACCATGAAATTAAGGTTAAGTTATGATGGTTTATTTTTTAACATTTTGTTGGATTTCAACATGTTAGTACTTTAAACACCTATCTTTGTACGATGAATTTGCCCGTTATACTCCAATCGCTGAAGATCGAAGCCCTTAATCGGATGCAGGAAGAAATGATGCTGCTGGCAAAAGAAAACACCGATACATTGCTGCTGGCGCCTACCGGATCGGGGAAGACCATCGCTTTTTTATTACCGGTACTGGCCAGGTTGAACCCGAAGAAAAAAGGTGTGCAGTGTCTTATCCTGGTGCCCTCGCGTGAATTGGCTCTGCAGATCGGGCAGGTTTTTAAACAGATGGCCACCGGCTTTAAAGTGAGCTGCTGTTATGGTGGACATGCTGTTAAAACCGAATGGCATAACCTGCAGGAGGCTCCTGCTTTACTGGTTGGAACACCGGGTCGTATCGCCTTTCATTTGCGGCATGAACACGTTCATGTTTCCAATACCCCGATGTTGGTACTGGACGAGTTTGATAAATCATTAAGTTTGGGATTTACCGAAGAGATGGCCTATATTATCGGCAGGCTTAGTACTTTAACACAACGCATGTTAACATCGGCCACCCGGATTGATCCCATTCCCGGATATGTAGGACTGAGATCGGATGTCCGCGTCCTTGATTTTTTGGATGAAAAGCCGATGATCCCTCATGTGACCTTAAAAAAAGTTAATGTTATAGGCCACGATCGTTTATCCACACTATTCCGGCTCATTGGCAGGATCGGCAATGCCCCGATGTTGATTTTCTGTAACCGCCGGGAAACCGTGGAAGAGGTGAGTGATTATTTGATCGATAAGGATCTGATCCATGATATTTTTCATGGTGGGATGGAACAGGATGAACGCGAACGGGCATTAATTAAGTTCAGAAACGGAAGTGTAATGATCCTGGTTGCCACTGATCTGGCATCAAGAGGACTGGATATTCCGCAGCTGGAGAATATTATCCATTATCAGCTGCCCGAAAATGTGGAAACGTTTATACACCGGAACGGACGAACGGCACGAATGAATGCCGGAGGTATCGTATATTTGCTGTTCACTCCGGAGGAGCGATTTTCATATCCCGAGAATGTTATCGTGGAAGAGCCCCTGCAAGACTCATATCCGGTGCCCGCTGATAGCAGCTGGAAAACACTGTATATCAATGCCGGTAAAAAAGATAAGATCAATAAAACCGATATCGCGGGGCTTTTGATGAAAAAAGGCGGGCTCAGGAAAGACGAAGTAGGGATGATTGAAGTGAAAGACCGTTGTGCTTATGTGGCTGTTAAACGGGCACTGGTGCCGGCCGTGTTAAAGCTGCTTTCGGGAGAGCGAATAAAAAATAAGCGGGTAAAAATAGAAGCCGCACTGTAAAATTTAATAATTTAGTAAAAAGCATTTATATCCTCTCATGAGCAACAACGATATCATGAAAAAGTTAAGGGTAGCCTTATCCCTGAATAACGATCAGATCATTGAAATTTGTCAACTGGTCAACTTTAAGATCACCCGGAGCGAACTGGGTGATATCTTCAGGAACAGTGAACACCCGAACTTTAAAAAGTGCGGCGATCAGATCCTGCGTAATTTCTTAAACGGGCTGATCATTTATAAACGGGGACCTAAAGAAGAGCCCAGGCCCCATTAATTAATATTATAGTGGTCGGCCTTTTTCTTCCGGCTAAGAGTTGCTATTTTTTCCAGCAGCACATCGATCTTAAAGGGTTTCGGGATAAAATCATCCGGCGGATAATGCATTTCTTTAATATCGGCCATGTCATACAGTCCCGACATCATCAATACCGGGATATGGCTGGTTTCTGTATGTGTCCGAAGCTGTTCGCAAATCGTTCGCCCGTCAAATTTTCCCAATACCACATCCAGTACGACCAGATCCGGTCTGAAATCCCGGATTGTTTCAAATACCGTTTCGGCATTATTTAAAGGTTTAATGTCATGTCCTCCAATTTCGAGGATCAGTTGAATAGTGTCTAAAATATCGTCATCGTCGTCAACAACCAGGATTCTGCTCATAAGGTGTGTTTTTAAATTTTCTGATCAATTTAGGAATATAACAATAGAAAATCAATAACGTTTCATCTGTTTATTTTTTTATTCTTTTCTTTCAACGTATTCCGGTACAAGACGACACCAGGATAAGGGATATTCAGGCCATTTCTCCTTAATATATGTACTATATTTAAGCACCCATTGACAGGGGGTTAACAGGGGGGTGACAGGGATCACACAGGGGGTTGACAGGGATAAATCCCTCTGTGATCCCTGTAGGATCCCTGTAATATTCGCTTGTGCCCTTTATCATAGGGGGGTTAATACAGGATTAAAAGTATAGCAATCCTCTTTTAAGCTCTTAAAACACTGGCCGGGAACCTGCAAGGCGTTACCTACGGCAGTATGCCGTTAATTCATGATCTGAAAATGGAAGCTAAGGTAAAATGCTTAATCCGTTAATTTCTTATACCGGATACGGTGCGGCGTATGGTCGCCGAGCCGTTTTTTACGGTTCTCTTCATAATCGGTATAATTTCCTTCAAAGAAATATACCTGCGAATTACCTTCAAAAGCCAGGATGTGCGTACAGATACGGTCTAAGAACCAACGGTCGTGACTAATCACGACGGCGCAGCCGCCAAAGTTTTCAAGGGCTTCTTCAAGTGCGCGCAACGTATTCACGTCAATGTCGTTAGTCGGCTCATCGAGTAGCAGTACATTCGCGCCTTTTTTCAGAGTAATAGCGAGGTGTACGCGATTTCGTTCGCCGCCTGATAATACGCCTACTTTCTTCTGCTGATCGGCACCGTTAAAGTTGAATTTAGAAACATAGGCCCTTCCGTTCACGGCTTTATTGCCTAACTGGATGTTGTCTAATCCGTCGGTAATATTTTCATACACGGTTTTACCGGGGTCGAGGTCGTTGTGCATCTGGTCAACATACCCTAATACTACGGTTTCGCCGACACGGAAAGTACCCTGATCAGGTTGTTCCTGACCGGTGATTAAACGGAAAAGCGTGGTCTTTCCGGCGCCGTTGGGACCAATGATACCCACAATACCTGCCGGGGGAAGCGAAAAATTCAGGTTCTCGAACAGGATCTTATCACCATAGGCTTTTGTCACATTGGTGGCCTCAATCACCACATTACCCAAACGCGGTCCGGCGGGGATAAAGAGTTCCAGCTTATCTTCGCGTTCACGGCCGTCTTCAGAAGCCAGTTTTTCGTAGTTGGCCAGACGGGCTTTTGATTTTGCGTGGCGGGCTTTAGGAGCCATCCGAACCCATTCGAGCTCGCGTTCAAGGGTTTTCTGCCGCTTGCTTTCCGTTTTTTCTTCCTGCGCCAGGCGTTTTGCTTTCTGGTCCAGCCATGAAGAGTAATTTCCTTTCCACGGAATGCCTTCACCCCGGTCTAATTCGAGGATCCAGCCGGCCACATTATCCAGGAAATAACGGTCGTGGGTTACCGCTATGACGGTACCTTTATAGTTTTGAAGGAATTGTTCCAGCCAGTCAATGCTTTCGGCATCTAAGTGGTTGGTCGGTTCATCGAGTAATAACACATCCGGTTCCTGTAACAATAAACGGCATAAGGCTACCCGCCGGCGTTCACCTCCTGAAAGTACACTGATTTTGGTATCGGGGTCGGGGCAGCGCAGGGCATCCATAGCCCGTTCCAGCTTATTGTCAAGTTCCCAGGCATTTACGGCATCAATTTTATCCTGCAGCTCACCTTGTCGTTGCATCAGTTTATCCATCTTATCGGCATCCGAATAATTCTCTTCGAGCCCGAAAGCTTCATTTATTTCTTCATATTCTTTTAAGATGGCTGTTATTTCGGCTACTCCTTCTTCTACGACTTCTTTTACCGTTTTCGTCTCATCTAATACCGGTTCCTGGGCAAGATAGCCTACACTATATCCCGGACTAAAAATGACCTCACCCTGGTACGATTTATCTAAACCGGCAATAATTTTGAGTAAAGACGACTTTCCGGAGCCGTTTAAGCCGATAACCCCGATCTTGGCACCGTAAAAGAAAGAAAGGTAAATATTTTTGAGCACCTGTTTTTGAGGCGGGTAAATTTTGCTTACCCCCGCCATCGAAAAGATGATTTTTTCGTCAGCCATAATATGTTGTTGTTTTCGCAAAGATAGAAATTTGTTTAGTCCTGACAATATTTCAGGCCTTACGTCATTCATGCCGATAACCCAACTAAAAGGAGCAGCAATTCCATTTTTTAGTCAGAATTTTGTATTTTGGATTAAAACAAATATGATTTACCCGGTTATTCACCGAAATGGCGTAATTGTTGATAAAATGTATAAATCGGAACATCCTATTTATAAAAGTAATTTATAGTTTAGCGTTGTTCCGTTTAAACACATATTATGGAAGCAAAATTTTCTCCACAAGTAAAAGACGTGATTTCTTTCAGCAGGGAAGAGGCCCTGCGATTAGGACACGATTATATAGGCGCAGAGCACCTTTTATTGGGGCTTATTCGCGAAGGTGATGGCATGGCCATTAAAATATTAAAGTCGTTAGGTATTGACATGACGAAGCTTCGCCGGTCTATAGAGGAAGCCGTTCGCGGTACTTCAAGCGTTACGGTGAACCTGGGTAATATTCCGCTCACCAAACAAGCCGAAAAGGTATTAAAAATTACGTATCTCGAAGCAAAGATCTTTAAAAGCGATCTGATCGGTACCGAACATTTACTGTTATCCATTTTGCGTGACGATGTCAATATCGCCTCGCAGATTTTATTGCAATATGGTATCACCTACGATATCTTTAAACAGGAAGTCGAAGTAAACCGGAATGGCTTTAAAGACGAAGCCCAGGGTGGTGGTACAGCCGGTGGCGATGATGATTATCAGGAAGAAGAAAGCTTCAGCGCACCTAAAAAGGTATCGGATATTAAATCGAAAACGCCGGTACTGGATAATTTCGGGCGTGACCTGACGCGTGCTGCCGAGGAGGGACGTTTAGATCCGATTGTGGGGCGTGAAAAGGAAATCGAGCGCGTTTCACAGATCTTATCCCGACGTAAAAAGAACAATCCTATCCTGATCGGAGAGCCTGGTGTGGGTAAGTCGGCCATTGCCGAGGGACTGGCGCTGCGTATTGTACAACGCAAAGTATCCCGGATATTATTCAATAAAAGGGTGGTTACGTTAGATCTGGCTTCTTTAGTAGCCGGCACCAAATACCGTGGTCAGTTCGAGGAACGGATGAAAGCCGTGATGAACGAGCTTGAAAAATCAACGGATGTTATTTTATTTATTGATGAGATCCATACTATTGTGGGTGCGGGGGGTGCATCAGGATCATTGGATGCTTCGAACATGTTCAAGCCGGCATTAGCCAGGGGAGAGATCCAGTGTATCGGGGCAACTACTTTAGATGAATACCGTCAGTATATTGAAAAAGACGGTGCTTTAGACCGTCGTTTCCAAAAAGTGATGATCGAGCCGGCTACACCTGATGAGACGATCGAGATTTTGAACCGGATTAAGGAAAAATATGAAGATCATCACGGGGTAACCTATACCGACGAAGCTATTCAGGCCTGTGTGGCCTTAACCTCACGGTATATTACTGACCGCTTCCTGCCCGATAAGGCGATCGATGCACTGGATGAAGCCGGATCACGGGTGCATTTAACCAACATCCACGTTCCGGATAATATTATTGCTATTGAAAGCAAGATCGAAGATATTAAGGTTGAAAAGACCAAGATGGTAAGCAGCCAGAAATACGAAGAGGCAGCCCGTTTGCGTGATACCGAAAAAAACCTTTTAGAGGAACTGGAACAGGCAAAATCAGTCTGGGAGGCGGAGACCAAGACCAAGCGCTATGTGGTGAATGAAGAAGAAGTTGCCGAAGTGGTGTCGATGATGACCGGTATCCCATTACAGCGGGTAGGTCAAACCGACAGTGTCAAGCTGTTAAATATGTATGAAACCGTAGGGGAAAAGATTATCGGCCAGGATGATGCGATTAAAAAGCTGACAAAAGCCATACAACGTACGCGTGCAGGCCTGAAAGATCCGAAAAAACCGATCGGCTCGTTTATTTTCCTGGGACCTACCGGTGTAGGAAAGACTGAATTGGCGAAAGAACTTGCCCGTTTTATGTTCGACAGTGATGATGCGCTTATTCAGATCGATATGAGTGAGTATATGGAGAAATTTGCCGTTTCACGTTTAGTGGGAGCGCCTCCGGGATATGTGGGTTATGAAGAAGGCGGACAGTTAACTGAAAAAGTGCGGCGAAAACCTTATGCGGTGATCCTGCTGGATGAAATTGAAAAGGCTCATCCGGATGTCTTTAATATTTTACTACAGGTATTGGATGAAGGGCAATTAACGGACAGCCTGGGCAGAAAAGTTGATTTCAGAAATACCATTATCATCATGACCTCCAATATCGGTGCAAGGCAGCTTAAAGACTTTGGTGCAGGTGTAGGTTTCTCTACATCGGCTAAAATGAGCCAGACCGAAGCCCATAGCCGTGGGGTGATTGAGAATGCGCTGAAACGTGCTTTTGCTCCGGAGTTTTTAAACCGTATCGATGATGTGGTGGTATTTAACAGCCTGGGTAAAGAAGAGATCTTCAGAATTATTGATATTGAACTAAAAGCACTGTTTGGAAGGGTACACAGCCTGGGTTACGAAGTAAAACTTACGGATAGTGCAAAAGACTTTATTGCTGAAAAAGGTTTTGATAGCAATTTTGGTGCACGTCCGCTCAAACGGGCTATTCAGAAATATCTGGAAGATCCGATCGCAGAAGAAATTTTGAAAGGCGAAATTCATGAAGGCGATACCCTCGAAATCGATTATAACAAAGATACGGAAGAGATCGTTGTAGTGAACAAAAGCAGCGGTCAGAAAAAGAAAAAAGAAGAGGGGGCCTGATCTTAACTATATTAAAAAAGCTATCTGAAAAGATAGCTTTTTTATTTTTACAGGCATTCTTTTCAGGAATATATTTCCTATATTTAGCGGTTGAATGAACTTCATTATATCATAATTAAAAACTCATGAAAAAGACGCTTCTCCTTTTTGCTTTGTGTATTGCCGGTTTAACCGGATGTAAGTTAGATGATGGCACAGTGATTTATCCCGAGCCTGAGCCTGATGAGAACATTACGGTGGTCACCAATCTGGATAATGAACTGATCTTAAAGCTGGTGAACGATAAGCGGACTGTGGGTTGTAATTGTGGAACTACTTTTATGCCGCCGGTTCCTGCGTTGAAATGGAATAACTTGCTGGCATCTGCAGCAGCTGTGCATAGTAAAGACATGAATACAAATAAATTTTTTGCACATGATTCGCCTGTAACCGGAAAGACTACTGCACAGCGTGTTACCGCCACCGGTTACCGATGGAAGCTGATCGCAGAGAATTTAGCAAGTGGTTTTATGGAGGAAGAGGCCGTTGTGAATGCCTGGTTTGCCAGTGAAAGCCACTGTCAGAATATTATGACGCCCCGCCTTAAAGATATGGGTGTTGCCCGCGACGGGATCTACTGGACTCAGGTCTTCGGTACAAAAATCGATCAATAAATAATTTCAACAGCTTAGCATAACAATGATCGCCATTGTCATGCTGAGGTTTCCACAACCTGTATTAGCGCTTCAGAATAGCGTTCAAAGCTATGGCTGTCTGCCTCAAGGAATAAAAAGGGCTCGATCAGTTCCAGTTCCATCAGGTGAAATTCATTCTTCAGGAAAACACCATCCACACGTGCATACAGACAATCGTTAGCAAACTTCTCTACATACTGTTGTGCCGTACTGATCTGTGCTGTCGTTGGCTGCTGCGGATGTATGGTGCCGCCGAAAGAATGCTGTACCCTGAAATCGCCTGGTTTCGCCTTCTTAAGCAGCGCATGACTAAATTTGCCGCCAAAAAACAGGAACGACCACTCGCCTTCTTCACTGATCTCGGGTAAAAATGGCTGGATCATAAAAGCCTCTTCCTGAAGCAATACATGAAGCATTTCCCGAACCACATGTACATTTTCAGAAGAAATTTTAAACGTATTTTTTGACCCTCCACTCACCGCCGGTTTTACAATAAGTTTTTGGGTATGAAAGTGTTCAAAATAGGGTTCCAGTGCCGGCAAACTCCCTTTCTCTAAAAAAGCACTGTTCACCACAGCCAGGCCGGCCGCTTCGATATCTTTTAAATAATGCTTGTCGGCATTCCATCGTAATACTTCCAAGGGATTGAGCACACGAATGTTTTTCTGCTTTAAACGGCTTAGCCAGGCATAGAAATCCGTTATCCGGTTAAAATAATCCCAGGGCGATTTAAGCAGTACAAGCGCATAGCTTTCCCAGTGTACGGAAGGATCGTTCCAGACTACTTTTTCGATCCGGAAGCCTTTCCGGTTAAGGTGATGTATAAGCAGGTCGTCTTCGTTGTCCTGCGCTGCTGTATGGTAAGTTCCGTTATCATGATAAGTGATGAGTGCAATCATAGCAGGTAAAAGTAATGAAATTTACCGGACTTAGAACAACGATAGCTGATTGCCCGGAATACGGAACAGATCGCGATTTAACAGAATAGGCTCTTCATTCAACCGGTTTCGCCTGCAATGCAATGCGAATGTTCGTTTGAGCATTTCGGCAAAATTTCCTTCCCCCTGCATACGGGTGCCAAAGCGGCTGTCATTTACTTTTCCGCTATGGCAGGCTTCGATCTGATGCCACACTTTATCAAAGCGTTTGGGAAAATTCTTACGGAGCCAGTCTTTAAAGATATCGTGAATGGCACCATTGAGCCTGACTACGGTATAGCCCGCACCTTTTGCGCCATTCAGGGCCGCTGCTTTTAAAAGGGCCGGTATTTCATGGCTGTTCAGTGCCGGAATAATAGGCGCAGTCATTACCCCTACAGGTAAGCCCGCCTTACTTAAAGTTTCCATAATACGCAGGCGTAAGCGGGCTGTGGTGGTACGGGGTTCCATTTTCAGCCTTAATTTATCATCTAAGGTAGTTATCGATACATATACCATCACCAGGTTGTATTTAGCCATTTCCTGTAAGATATCAAGGTCTCTTAGAATAAGCGCATTCTTGGTGATCATGCCAATGGGCTGCCGGTAATCAAGCGCGATTTCCAGCAATTGCCGGGTGAGTTTGAATTTACGTTCGGCAGGCTGGTAACAGTCTGTATTTCCGGATAAAGAAACAGGTGTGGCATCCCACGATTTCCGGGCTAAGAACTTACGGAAAAGCTGTGGCGCATCCTGCTTTACAATGATCTTCTGCTCAAAATCCAAACCAGCGCTAAAGCCCCAGTATTCATGTGAATTTCGTGCATAGCAATAGATACAGCCATGTTCGCAGCCCTGATAGGGATTAAGCGAATACCACATGCCTACATCAGGGCTGTCTACCTTGTTCACGATCGACTTTGATTTCCCGATAATATGCGTGGTACCTGCATCGGGGGTATCCCAGTCGTCAATACCTTCGGGATGTATCCGGTCGGTATGACCTTTTAAATAGCGGTTTGCTGTATTCAGCTGGGCACCCCGTCCTTTAAGATAATTGTTTTCTTCTGTATTATTCACAGAGCTAAAATGCTAAAATATTTAGCAATCAGAAAGAAATGTTATCCACATTAATAGGCGATCCTGTCGTCTTTAATGACCGTCCTGTTGTTCGTCAAGGTAATTATTGAAAACAGAGCTGGCTACACCAAGAATGTGGGCATCATTTCCGAGTTCAGATACTTTAATATGAGCATTTTCACGGATCTGCGTCATGCAATAGGTATTAATGGCTTGTTGCATCGGGATGGTGATATACTGATTAGCTTCAGCCATTTTCCCTCCCAAAATAATCAGTTCAGGATTGAAAAGCTGGATTACAATGGCAATCCCTTTTCCCATTTTAGCGCCTACATCAGCTAAGATCTTAATAGCGTATTGGTCACCCTGGTTTGCCGCATCAATCACCACATGAGGCTCTATTTTATCCAGTTCACTATCCGAGAGTTTATTAAGCAGTGAATATTGTCCGGACTGTATACCGGCTTTGGCCATTTGTGCCAGGGCAATACCTGAAGCAACGGTTTCCAGGCAGCCGCGTTTTCCGCAATAGCATAAATTTCCCTCGTCAATAAATGGCATATGTCCGATCTCGCCTGAGAAACCGGAGGCTCCGCTTCTCAGTTCTCCATCCATGATGATGCCCAGACCAATTCCCCAATCCATCAATAAAACGAGTACATCGTTCTTATCTTTCGCTAAGCCAAAATGTTTTTCCGCCCAGGCATAACATTTTACATCATTCTGAATATGAACCGGTTTCTTAAAAGTATTTTCCAATTCCTTTTTTAAACTATGCAGCCTGTTCGTCGAAATAATAAAAGTGTGGTTACTGCCCTGTTTTGAATTCACCAGTCCTGGCATACTGATACCGGTTCCGGCAAACTTATCCATATCAATATTAGCTTGTTCGACCAGTTTAACAGCCAGGTTATGCAATAACGAAATAGGCTGGCTTTCTTTCTCAAGGTTAAGCTGATACGTTTGTATGGGAACAATATAATTAAAATGGTTATCCAGGATAGCCATTTTAGTCTGATAACGTTCCATTTCGATGCTCAATACAAAAAACTGATGCGGAGCTAATGTATATAAGTCCGGTTTTCTACCCCCGGCCGAATGTCCCTGGCCATTTTTGATCACTACCCCGCTATCAAGGAGTTCATTAACCAATGCGAGGCAGGTAGGGATACTAATTCCTGCATATAAGCATAAATCGGCAATGCTCTTGCCGTCGTATAATAGTCCTTTAAGCAGTTTATGCTTAAGCAAGCTTTTCTTTGTGTTCACTTTCGTAAGGATTTATAATGCATATTTACAAAAACTTTTATAAAATTTTTATATAAGTATTATTTTTTTAAAAAAAAATTAACTTTTTATTCAAACTTTATTGATTATTTAGCGGATGTTTATAACTTGCTATAAAATTAGGTCAGGCCAGTTACTAAACATAAGAAATTATCAACGATTAAACTATGCAAATTAATTTCAACACATCAGACTTCTTAAGGCATCCCACATACACGAAGCGTATATTGCTTATTTTGTTGTGGTGTTCTTTTTTGTGCCTGCATGCAGCCGCCCAAAACCCTGCTCAGCAGCTTATCATTAAAGGTATAGTAACTGATCAGGCGGAAGGTACTCCCATTCCAAATGTGAGTATTACAGATGCACAGAAGAAGTTATTAGGGACTACCGATGTAAAGGGAGGATTTACGATCAGCGTATCAGCAGGTACTGTGATTACTTTTTCCTATTTGGGGTATGAGAGTGTCACACACCAATTTACAAAAAGTGAAAGTCAGTTCTATATTCGCTTAAAGCCGTCAAATCAGCAATTGAGTGAAGTGGTCGTAACAGCATTGGGCATTAAACGTGAAGAAAGGGCATTAGGGTATTCGATCACCAAACTGGATAGCAATCAACTTACGGATGCGCCTTCGGGAAACTGGTTAGATGCACTTTCCGGTAAAGTGGCCGGGCTGAACATGGTACGCTCTAATGGTGGTCCTACAGGGTCAAACAAAGTAATTTTACGGGGAGAGAATAATCTCACAGGTGAAAATGAAGCGCTTATTATTATTGATGGGGTAGTGGTGAGTAGCGGTAGCGGTAAGCGTACGGCTACAGGGGGATCGGCTGCCGGTCCAACAGATGGGATACAGCCTACCGATTTCGGAAGCGGTATAAATGATATTAATCCTGAAGATATTGAAAGCGTTACCGTACTTAAAGGACCTGGTGCTGCTGCTTTATACGGCCAGCGCGGAGCGAATGGTGCCCTTATTATTACCACCAAATCGGGGAATGCCAAGAACAATGCGATCAGTATTACGGTAAATTCTAATAGTGCTTTTGAAAGTGCTAACCGATGGCCTGATCTCCAATATGAATATGGACAGGGACAAAGTGGTGCAGATACGTATGGATATGGGGTAAATAGTGCCAGTAGTTTAGCTTTTGGTCCGCGGTTTAACGGGCAGTCCTTTGTGCAATATGACCCCGTAACACAGGCTGCAGGGAAAGAGGCTACACCATGGGTGCCCTACACCAATCAGATCCGTGAATTTTTTGAAACAGGCAAAACCTTTACCAATTCCATCAGTCTTAGCGGTAATCTGAAAAAGAATACCAAATTCCGCCTTTCGGCTACACACGGAAAGAATGAGTGGATTATTCCGAATACCGGTTATCGACGTACCAATGTTTCTTTTTCGGCGAACAGTAAGCTTACTTCAAAACTAAGTATGACGGTAAAAGCAGCTTATGCCAATAAAGAGAGCGATAATCTGCCGGGTATGGGTTACGGTAATCAGTCGGTTATGTACTGGTATGTATTCTGGGTACCGAATGCGGATATTAACTGGCTACGTAATTACTGGACTATTGGTAAAGAGTATAAGGAACTAAAAGATGTATTTACGGCATCACCAGAGAACCCCTATGCCATTTCATACGAATTTATTAATGCCTCAAAACGAAATGGTGTAACCGGAAATGTACAGTTTAACTATGCATTTACGAAAGACTTAAGTTTGCAGGTGAGAGCTTCACTGGATCAGGCAATGGATGACCGGGAACAAAGACGCCCGTGGTCGGCTGCCCGCCTGGTCACAGGTTCTTATCGTACACAGGATATCATTTCTAAAGAATACAGCGGCGATTTTCTCTTGAAATACAATAAGAAAATAAATACGGATTTCACCATTTCGGCTACAGCAGGGGGTAGTCAGCTTAAAAACCGATATTTTAAAAATGAGGTCAGGGCTGATGGTTTAGTGGAGCCTGATGTGTACACCCTTGAAAATGCTGCTAATCCATTGGTTTACGTGCCTGATACTTCCCGGTTTTCACTCAATAGTGTATACGGTTTATTTTCGACGGCATATAAGAGTTACCTGTACCTGGATTTAACAGCCCGTATGGACTGGAACAGTACGCTGGCTAACCCGTTTCGGGAAAAAAGTACCGGATTTTTTTATCCTTCGGCTAACGTGAGTTTTATTGCATCCGACTATTTTAAGCTGCCTTCATCTGTTAGTTTTGCTAAATTAAGATTGTCCGTATCGCAGGTGGGTAGTGGAGGTACTGTTCCATACCGTACGGCTTATTTGTATGGGCTGGCGGCCAATGGTACTTATCCGAATGGTTCGCTACAAAATCCAACCACTATTCCTAATCCTGATTTACAACCTTTAAAAACGACAACATTTGAAATTGGAACGGATGTGAAATTATTTAAAAACCGTTTAGGTTTTGATGTCTCGGTTTACCGCGGAGAAACGAAAAATCAAATTCTGGAACGGATTGTAGATCGTGCTTCAGGGTATTCACGTCAGATTATTAATGCCGGACAGATCAATAACAGTGGGGTTGAAGTAGCGCTGAATGGTATACCCTTAAAAACGAAAGATCTTAAATGGACTTTTTTTGGGACGTTATCGACCAATAAGAATAAGATTATTGCTTTGGCTAACAATGATACGACAGTATTGCTTCGTTCAAGCGCCGTAGGTGGTGCACAGATTATTGCCAGGGTGGGCGGAAGTATGGGTGATATGTATGGTACGGGTTACCTGAGGGCGCCAGACGGACAGGTGGTGTATGATGCGAATACAGGCGTTCCAAAATTATCCACTGCACCCGTTTATCTTGGCAATACCATTCCTAAATATAAAGCCAGCATTGGAAGTGATATTGTTTTTAAGCAATTTAAACTGAATGTATTATTTGATGCACAAAAAGGTGGGGTAGGACATTCATATACACATGGTCGCCTGGCCGACTTTGGAAAACTTACTGCAACGTTGCCCGGGCGTTATAGTGGTATTACCGGCAATGGTGTAGTGCAGAATGCAGATGGTTCATTCAGCCCCAATACCCGCATTGCCACAGATATCACCTCTTTTTACAGCTATGCCATGGGAACAATTAATGGAGAGGGGGCTACATACAAAACGGATTTTATTAAATTCAGAGAAGCCCGACTGGATTATACCTTACCTAAAAATGTGTTGAAATCACTTAAGATAACACGGGCTACTATTGGTGTGTATGGTCGTAACCTGTTTATCTGGTCGACCTGGCCCATGTTTGATCCGGAATTTGGAACACTCAGTGGTACGGATATTGTCCAGGGATTTGAGATTGGGCAGTTCCCTTCTACCCGTACATATGGCTTTAATTTAGTAATTGGCATTAACTAAGAATACCATGAAAAAGACTTTATATACACTTGCCCTTTTATCAGCTGTGTTTAGTTTTTCAGCCTGTGATAAAGGCTTTGAAAAGGAAAATACAGATCCTATTAACATTATCAGTGCATCGCCTGATAAGCTTCTGGCGCCGGCATTGGTTAACGTTGTGGCCGCTAATATGTCGCGTAACCGCAGTTTTAATAATGAACTGATGCAGGTAACCGTAACACAAAGTGAAGATGATTATACGGTTTTCCGGTACAATTTCAGGCCTAATATTGCTGATTATACCTGGAATATCTGGTATCCGGAGCTCACCAATTTCAGGGATATTTATGAAATTGCATCTACACCTGAGCATCAAAATAATTCCTACAAGGGAATTGCACTTGTTTGCGAAGCCTGGGTGTTCTCGCTGCTTACCGATACGTATGGTGATGTTCCTTTTAAAGAAGCCAACAAAGGCAAATCAGGAATGGTTGAACCGGTTTTCGATAGCCAGAAAGAAATTTATCTGGCCTTATTGCAAAAACTGGAAGAGGCCAATACGCTTTTAGCAGAGAACAAAGCGATTGATATGGCTTCTGATCCGCTGTATAAAGGTAATATTGTTTTATGGCGTAAATTCTGCAATAGTCTTCACTTGCGTTTATTGTTGCGTTTATCGGGCAAGCAGGAGGTGGCGGCTACCATGACCGCGAAGATTAAGGAAATGGTAGACAGCAATCCTTCGAAATATCCGGTATTTACTTCAAATGCTGAATCGGCTGTGCTGAAATGGAATGGCGGAACCACAACTACAGATCCTTATACCAGTCCTTATGCCATTTCTCTTCGGGAGAATGATTTTACCATTCCTTCGATGTGTAACTTCTTTATGTTACGGTTAGATGCATGGGATGATCCGCGGATCGATATCAGTACAAAATATGGCGTTAGCTCCCGTAACAGGATGGGTATTGCACCCGGTTCAGGCGGTTTCATTGGTATTGACAGTGGGTATGAACCTGGTAGTAAAGAGTTAAAGCAGGCCTATTTCTATTCATTCGGTAATTCAGAATTTTCTTTGCAGAAAAATCCGTTAACCGGCATTATAATGCCCTATGCTGAATTGCAGTTTATCCTTGCTGAAGCTGCAGCGAAGGGTTGGATTTCCGGATCGGCCGAAACCTATTATCTGAATGGTATTGCCAGTGCCATTAACTATTGGGTACCTAATTTCAGTACCAATATTGCCGGCAGCGAATTTACCAGCTATATCGCCAATGCCGGCATTGGATGGAATAATAGTTTGCCATTAGATGCAGCAACAGGTGACAGTAAAATGGAACGTATACATATTCAGAAATACTACAGTCTTTTCCTGGCTGATTTTCAACAATGGTTTGAATATCGCCGTACCGGACATCCCATTTTGCCAAAAGGGGCAGGATTAAAGAACGGGGGCAAAATGCCTGCCCGCATGAATTATCCGGTATATCTGCAGTCAGCTAACCCGACGAATTACAGTAAGGCAGCAGCAGGTATGGGCGGGGATAACATGAATAGTCTGGTGTGGTGGCAAAAACCTTAATCAATTGGATAATCAGAATTTAAATAGTTTTAAAATGAAGAAGCTCATATTTACAATTTCAGGATTCCTTTCAGTCTTATTTATGCTGTTTGGTTGTGATAAAACCGGAAACTTTCCAGGCGGCAAAGTGAATCCGCATATCGCTATTTACGATTTGAGAAATTTTTACAAAGGGGTAGATTATCCGCTTAATGAAGAGTCGATGTTAGGTGCTATAGGTGTTACAGGATTGGTGATTTCAGATCATAGCGGGAAGAACATGACTTCAGGATTGCTCATGGTACAGGACCGGTGGCGATTGAATGAATTGCGGGGGATAGCTATTCAACTTGGAACCGATGCCGCGAATTATAAGCCCGGCGATTCGGTGACTGTGAATTTGACAGGTGGCATTATGAAACGGATTGATGGCATGTTACAGATAACCGGTATAAATAGTTCAGCTGTTACCAAAGTAGCTTCGGGTAAATCTATTCCGGTGAACCGTGTACCCAGCAGTTATATTCTGGCTAATCCTGATAAATATGAAAGTACGGAAATTGTTATCGTAAAGGGTGGTTTTGATCCTATACCGGCACCCACTGATACCTATAAGGGAGATAAGCTGGTGAACGACGGGTTTGGCTACTTTACATTACATACGGAAAATGCGGCTACTTTTTCCGGAGCTTCTTTGCCCGGGATGGCCAATTTTTTTGGTGTTCTCGAATATGCTAAAGGAAATGACGGTAAGTATGTTCCCCACCTGCGAATCCGGCGACCTGAAGATATTACGGTATTGAGTTCAACCGTTACACGTGCCGCCATCGTTATTTCCGGTTATTTACCCATGGTGGAAGGAACTCCGGTGACGGATGGTGAATATGTCCAGTTTCTGGCTACCCAGGATATCGACTTTGCCGTCACACCTTATTCCGTAGTAATCCATAATACCAATTCAGGTTACTCGCCAACCGGTGTGCCGCTGGAAGGATGGGCTACCGCCGGAAAGCGTTCTTACAAGTTTAACTTAATTTCAGGCAAAGTAACCAAAGGAGAATATTTCTATATCGGTGGAAATTCCGGCAAATTAATTAATGGTGTAGGCTCAACCAGTATTGCGCAGGCCAAATGGATTGTTGCCCGGAATACGGGAAGTGTTGCCGGCGATGGTATTGGGGATAAGAATGCAGATCTGTTACTGAATGGTACCAGTGCATTTACGGATGGTATTGCGGTTTTTGAAGGTACTACAGTTACTAAAACGTCTATACCGATTGATGTAATCATAACCGGTTATAATGGTGCTATTCTGAATGTGGCACAGGAAGCAGGTCTTCGTATTGCCAATACGGATTGGTATGATATTATAAACCCGGTGACACTTGAACCGCAACCTTTTTATAAACAGGGATCTAATACGATTTGTTTAACGCGTCCTGCTCCCACCAACGCCGGATTTTTCTATAAGCTTGGCGGAGAATATAATATTCGTTTGGGCAGATGGGTAAAAGCCAGAGCGCAAAACCGGGTAGATTTGGAAAAAACATCTGTACTTGATGAGTTGGAGAAAGAATTCCCCGCAGGTATAATCCCTACAAAGGTGGTGGAATAAGGGTTTTGATCATGTTTCAAAAGTGTAATGTAAATTATTTAAGATTAGCCGGTCTGCTGCTCTTCTGTGTGGCCATCACAGTTGGATGTGGAACCCGTCAAAATGCCGGACTTTCTTCAGCCGCTCACCCGAATGCAAAGGGAAATTTCAGGGTATTAACCTATAATGTGCTGACGGGCTTTCAGAAAAATCCTCAGCAGGCTACAGCATTTGTAAACTGGGTGAAAGATAAACACACAGATGTAATTGCTTTTCAGGAACTGAGTACTTTTACGGAAGACTCACTGTTGCGAATGGGGCAGCGATATGGGCATTCTTATGCTGTAATTCATAAAGGAAACGGATCACCCATTGGAATTACTTCCCGTTATCCGATCAGCCATGTTATGAAGATGACAGACAGCATGCATCATGGTTACATATCAGCTGAAATAGCAGACTACAGGATGTTTGTTACCCATTTATCTCCTTTCAGTTATGAAAAATGTATTCAGGAAATGAAAGGTATTATAAAACAGGCTGCCCTGCTTTCGTCTAAGAGAAAAGTGCTCATTATGGGCGATTTTAATTCCTTTTCACCCGCCGACAGTTTGCATTATCTGCGTAAAAATCGGTATGCTGTTATTCAACAGCTTATTGATCAGGGTTTTTTGGATATTTATCAGCAATTAAATCCTACATTTGAGTATAGTTTTCCAACAGACAGTTATGCTCAAAAGGCAAAGGTTACGACCAGGATCGATTATGTTTTTGCTAATCTGTCTGCTTTTGGCGGGGCGGTCAAAGCGACTATCATTAAGGACGCTGTTACCCGGGAACTGTCAGATCATTATCCTTTATTAATTGAATTTTCTCATTAAAGATCTTCTGTATGAAAAAAAAAATGTATTTTATTTTAGGGTTATTGCTGATGCTGGCTTCAGTGAAGGCGCAACAAAAGGTAACAGCTGCAAACCCCGGAAGAGCGCTCAAAATCATGAGCTATAATATTCATCATGCCAATCCGCCATCAAAACCTGACTTGATCGATATAGATGCCATAGCGAAGGTGATTAACCACAGCAAGGCAGATGTGGTGGCACTTCAGGAAGTAGATAAATACACCAAACGAAGCGGGAATATAGATGAAGCTAAAGAAATTGCCATGAAAACAGGTCTTCACTATCAGTTTTTTAAAGCCATTAACCATGATGGCGGTGAATACGGACTGGCTATACTGAGCCGCTTCCCCTTAAAGAAAATAAAACTTATTCCGCTTCCGCAGGAAATAAAAGCAGAAGAACGAATACTGGCTTATGTAACATTAAAGATTGGAAAAGGGCAGCGTCTGGTGTTCGCTAATACGCATTTGGATGCTACCCGTACGCATGAAAACCGTAACCTGCAAATGAAGCAGATTATGGCTGAACTTAGCCGGATAAGCTTACCGGTTGTGCTTTGTGGTGACTTAAACAGTGTGGCGGGGTCAGATGCCATTAATTTGTTAGATACGCAGTTTAAACGTACCTGCCTGACGAATTGTGCGGGTACAGTACCTCAAATTAACCCCCGGAGAACAATTGATTATATTGCTACAAAAAATTTAAACTGGATGTTAACCTCGTATGAGGTTATCGAAGAAACTTATGCTTCGGATCATCGTCCGATTGCCGCCACATTTAATTTAGAATAGCATGATATATAAGAAGACTGGTCATATTCTGATGTTATTGCTGTTGTTTATAACGGCACAGGCATCCGTAGAAGAGGATCGTACAGCAGTACATGCTTTTCTTAAACGGGTGGTAAAAGATAGAGCGGCCGATTTTGATATCCGCTATATTCCGGCCGCTGAAAATGGTCATGACCGTTTTGAACTGGAAAGCAGGAACGGAAAGATTGTATTAGGGGGGAATAACAATATTTCAATTGCGAGTGCTTTAAATTATTATCTGCGCCATTATACAGGGTCCTTGATTTCGTGGAATGGCTCTAATCTTAATCTGCCGGCTAAATTACCGGCTGTTCGTGGAAAAATCCGCAAAACGACACCGTATAAATACCGGTACTACCTTAACTATTGTACGTTTAATTATTCGATGAGCTGGTGGGATTGGGATCGCTGGCAATGGGAAATTGATTTTATGGCGTTAAACGGGATAAATATGCCCTTGGCCATTACCGGTCAGAATGCCATTTGGGCAAAGGTATATAAAAGCCTGGGTTTTGCCGATAAGGACTTAGAAAGCTTTTTCTCCGGTCCGGCTTATTTTAACTGGTTTTACATGGGGAATATCGACGGATGGGGTGGCCCTCTGCCGCAAAGTCAGATGCTGGCTCATGAGGCTCTTCAGAAGAAAATACTGGAACGCGAACGTTCATTGGGTATGAAACCTATTTTGCCGGCGTTTACGGGGCATGTACCTCCTGCATTTAAAGAAAAGTTTCCAAAAGCAAAACTTAAAGAAACAAACTGGACTACTTTTCCGTCAGTTTATATCCTTGATCCTGATGATGATCTGTTTACCATCATTGGCCGTAAGTTTATTGAGGAGCAGGCTAAAACTTTTGGTACAGACCACTATTATACCGCGGATACGTTTAATGAAAATACACCCCCTACGAGTGATTCACTCTATTTGAACAACGTGAGTAAGAAAGTTTACCAGTCGATGGCCATGGCCGACCCTAAAGCAACCTGGATTATGCAGGGTTGGTTATTCCATCATGGTGAAAAATTCTGGAAACCGACCCAGATCAAGGCTTTATTAAATGCCGTTCCCGATGATAAGATGATCTTACTGGATTTATGGAGTGAAAATCATCCGGTATGGCAACGTACCGAAGCTTATTACGGAAAGCCATGGATCTGGAATATGCTGCATAATTTTGGGGGAAATATAAGTTTGTATGGCCGTATGGATGAAGTGGCGACCAGTCCGGTTAAAACCTTAAATGATCCTGCAGCCGGGAAGATGATGGGCATTGGCTTAACCCCTGAAGCCATAGAGCAAAATCCGGCATTATACCAGCTGATGCTGGATAATGTTTGGACAGATCAGCCTATTGATGTTGCTGCATGGCTGAAAGATTATACTACACAGCGCTATGGTGCTAAAAACGCGCAGGCTGAAAAAGCCTGGGATATTCTTCACAAAACAGTTTATACGGGTGGTATTTTACCTGGAGGACCCGAGTCGATGATTACCGGGCGGCCAACACTTGCTGCGACTACCCGTGGCACCCGACCTAAGAAAAATTATGATCCGGCGCTATTGGTACCGGCATGGACAGCCCTTATTGAAGCTTCTTCACAGTTAAAAACGGAAGGTTTTAAGTACGATCTGGCGGATGTAACCCGGCAGGTATTGGTTAATTATGCCGATACCTTACATTCGCAACTGGCAATTGCTTATAAAAAGAAAGATATGCCTGAGTTTAACCGGTTATCAGTCGCTTTCCTGGAAATTATAGATGACGTTGACCATTTATTGGCCAGCCGTCCGGACTTTCTGTTAGGGAAATGGTTAAATGATGCCCGTAAAATGGGCTATACCCCGGAAGAGAAAGCATTATATGAACGAAATGCCCGTAATCTCATTACTTTATGGGGTGATAAAAACAGCACTCTGAATGAGTATTCCTGCCGCCAGTGGTCAGGTTTACTTTCTTCTTTTTATAAACCCCGCTGGATTAAATTCTTTGGTTATGCTAATCAGCAGTATGTGGCTGGAAAGGCTATTGATCAAAAGGCATTTGAAGAGACGATGAAAGACTGGGAATGGAATTGGGTAAACCAGACGCAGGTGTTTCCTGCAACAGCCCATGGAGATGCAACAGCCATTGCCAATACATTATACCATAAGTATATTTCCAGGCTTCGAAATCAATATCACTAAACACGAAGACAACACTAAGCTAAACCTAAATCATGAACCGTAGAAATCTCATTAAAACACTTACCCTAAGTCTTGGCGGAGCAATTATCAGCACTGAGACTTTAGGGAAAATTGCAGACGATACCTTTTTGTATGAGCGGCCGGGCAATCCGGCTCATAAACCTTTTTTTAAACCGGTCACCGCGATCACGCTGGGTGCAGGAAATCGTGGGAATGTATATGGCGGTTATGCCAGTGCTTCGCCAAATGAATTGAAAATTATTGGGGTGGCCGAACCTGTACCATTCCGGAACGATCGTTATGCAAAAACCCATGCTATACCTGCAGAAAATCGTTTTAATACCTGGGAAGACGTATTTAAACGACCCAAATTTGCCGATGCAGTTATCATTACCACGCCTGATAATCTCCATTACGGGCCCTGCATGAAAGCTTTGGAAATGGGTTATGATGTTTTATTGGAAAAACCGATTGCTCCAACAGAGAAAGAATGCCGGGATATTTTAGCCCTGGCCCGGAAAACAGGCCGTATTGTAGCGGTTTGTCACGTACTGCGCTACGCACCGTATTTCATTAAAATGAAGGAGCTTCTTGCAAAAGGAGCTATTGGCAGAGTAATGAGTATTCAGCATCTTGAACCAATTGAGCATACCCATATGGCCCACTCGTATGTGCGCGGAAACTGGCATAACTCCCGGCAAACCACACCTATCCTGCTCGCAAAATCATGCCATGACCTTGATATTATGAAGTGGGTAATCGATAAACCCAGTAAAGAAATAATAGCCATAGGCGATCTGACCTGGTTTAAAGCGGAAAATGCACCTGAAGGAAGTACCGCCCGGTGTACCGATGGCTGCAAGGTAGAACGCGAATGCCCGTATTCAGCCATACGGGCTTATCATGATAAATTATCCCGTACCAGTGTACTGGATATTCCTTCAACACTTACTGATCCGGCAGCAAAGCGGGCCTTTGTCCTGGAAAAGCTAAAGACGGTCGATTACGGACGTTGTGTTTACCGGATGGATAATGACCAGCCCGACCATTATATTGCCAACATTCAATTTGGCGATGCGATTACGGCCAGTTTCTCTATGGAGGCCTTTACGGGTTACCATGGGCGCAGGACACGGATATTTGGATCGATGGGCGATATGGTTGGCGATATGGAAGAATTGGTAGTGACCGATTTCCGCACCGGGAAGCAGGTGAAATTTAAACCCCAGGCCGAAGATGTGGAGGGTTATAAAAATGCAGGTCATGGCGGTGGCGACTTTTTCCTGGCACGCGATTTTGTACAGGCCGTAGCTCATCAGGACGCGAAAATGCTGACTTCTACCATTGATGAATCCATAGAAAGCCATATTATGGGTTTTATGGCTGAGAAGAGCCGGAAGACTAAAAAGATCGAAAAAATCAATTTATAAGGGCGTATAGTCTGCAGGTACCATATCGGCGATTTTTTCATAACCCCAATAGCCGCTGAATAAGCTGCTTTTGGGGTCATAAATGCTGCCGGATGCATAAAAGCGAATTTCACGTGCCCAGAGCCTGAGTGTAGAGATCTGTACATTTTTTATATCCGGAGGCCGCGATATCCAGAAACCGGAATGCATAAAATCAGGAGCTTCCTTTTCGTTTTTATAGAGCACATACAGATCATCTTTAAATGCTGCCATTTTTAGGTCTTTATCGTATGTTTTGACCAGCGTATCGACAAGGATGGGTGAGCGATCTAAAGTGGCGATCGTTCTGGGCAACCGCTGTTGCCGCAGCCAGTAGGCAAGCGAGTCGTTCGTGGTAAATGTTAAGGCCCGTTGTAATCCCTGTTGCCCGCGCATTAAACGTTTAACATTGGCACTGATCATACTGTCGGGCTGGCGAGCCGGGTTGGGCAATGTAACCCATTTGTACAGCGTATATCCCTCTTTTTCGAGCTCTTTATGGTATAAGGATTTAAAGAAATGCTGAATAGAGCCATAATAGGCCGTTGCCCGTTTCTTTTGCCACTTTTTTTTTCGGGCATGACTGCCGGGCATCTCCTCAAAATGCGGATAACCTGCATAAAATATAACCTTTGAAGCATAATCATACTCGAATGCTTCCAGCAGGTATCGTAAACGGTAGCCGAGGGCTTTGTTTTCTATGATAAGAAAATCACTTGCTGTTGCTGTTAACGTTCGACGGGTTTTATGATCATCAAAAGATAAGACTTCGGGATTAAGTATTCTGCATTCTGCTGCATTGGCCGTTTTTCCGATAAAATTTTCTTTAAAGAAGTTCAGGTGAAAAGTCCGGTTTGGATCAGGTTTTATAACGACTTCATTTAAAATAAAGGGATTTTCCTGCATCGTGATGGTCACCTGAACAGGCTTACTGGAAAGGACGACATGGGTGGATGCCGGTTTGAAGCCAAGCATCTGCACCAAAATATCATAATTACCCGGTACCAGCTTTGGTAAATTAAACCGGCCTTCATTGTCGCTGAATGTAGTAAGTTTATGACTGCCCACATAGATCGCGGCACCAGGTACAGGATTCTTACCATCCGTAATCAGACCGGAAATGACATACGATTCCTGCGCTAAAACACTATTTATAAACATAGTGAACAGAACGAGTCCTATAAAAAACTTTCGGATCATCCTGCTAATTTAACTATTATTTTAGTTGTATAAAATAGTGCTGATTATTTTATAGCCATCAGGATCTGCTCGGCAAAGCCTACCATATCGGGTTCGTCCGGTGTATTCCGGTTGGTGAGGAGGATCAGGCTGATCTTTTTTGACGGAATGCGGTAGAAAATATTCCGGAAGCTGGTGGTGCTTCCGGTATGATACACTACTGCTTCGCCCTGCTGACTTTCTTTCAGGCGCCAGCCATATCCATAATCAATTTTATTTCCATTATTCAGGGATTGCCGGCTAAACGCGTCCTGCCAGACTGCTAAAGGAAGAATTTTGTCCGTATACAGGGCGGCATCCCATTTGGCCATATCGATAAGATTACTGTAAATGCCACCATCACCCAGCGTGGCACTGGTACTGCTCTGATCTTTTCTGATCCAGTTTTTCTGCTGTTTTCCATAACCATATGCCCGGTGCCCGATTTCATTTATCCCTTTCAGGTAAGCTACGCTGCTTTTCATCTTTAAAGGCCTGAAAATAAATTTTTTCATATAGTCGGGATACGACATACCGCTATATTTTTCCAGGATGAGCCCTAAGAGCACATACGCTGTATTACTGTACCGGTATTGTGTTCCCGGGGGAAAATAGGTGTTTTTAAACCGGGTACAGGCTTTAAGCACATCAGCATCAGAGAGTTGTGCAGAAGCATTGCTTTCGTCAATCACATCGTCATAATCTAAGATACCTGAAGTATGCTGGAGCATCTGCCGGATTGTAATTTCTTCCGCATAGGCAGGCAAATCGTTAAAGCAATCGCTTAACCGGGTTTCAAATTCAATCTTGTGCTGCCGGATAAGTTGCAGGATAGCTGCTGCGGTGAACTGTTTACTTACCGATGCCAGACGGAAATTACTTTTTTCAGTTACAGGGAGTTGTTCTTCCAGGTTGGCCAAGCCATAGCAACGGTTAAATAGGAGTTTTCCGTTTTGAATAACTGCCAGGGCAGCACCGGGATTTTTGCCGGTGTAGTTTTTTAAAAGCGTATCTATTTTGGAGAAATCCTGGCTCATTGCATATAAAGGTATGAAGCTTAGTAATACAAACGTGATCTTTTTCATTGTATCTGATATTAAAATTCTATAAATGTAGCAGGTCCCTGGCATTTTGTAAAGCAGATGACCCCGGATTTTTTCCGCTCAACATTTCGGCAATGGCTGCAATCCGTTCTTCCGGTGAGAGCCTGCGGATACCTGTTGTAGTTTTCGAATGGTTTTCATTTTTGAAAACATAATAATGCGATTCTCCGCGGGCAGCAATTTGGGGGAGATGGGTAATGGATATGACCTGCATATTTTTGCCAAGCGCATCGAGTACATTCCCCATTTTTAAAGCAGTTTCGCCTGATATACCGGTATCGATCTCATCAAAGATCAATGTGGGCAGGGCTGCATATTGTGCTAAAAGGGCTTTTATAGCTAACATTAACCGGGATAATTCACCTCCTGAAGCAATTTTGTTTACCGGGGCCGGTGTTTGCCCGGCATTGGCGCTAAAGAGGAGTTGTATTTCATCCATCCCGTCTTTGGCTGTATGTGCCAATGGAGTCAATGAAAAGACCACAGAGGCATGTGGAATTTCCAGTGTTTTTAATGTTGCTCTGATTTGCGTTTCGGCTGTGGAGATGGCTGCTTTCCGGTTTTTACGGAGCAACGCCGCCTGTTCAACGAGTGATTGATGCAACTTTTCGTTCGTTTGCCGGAGCTGTTCAATAGCTTCCGAAGATGTCTGAATGGCCGTCAAATTTGAATCCAGCCGCTGTTGAATGTGCAGTAGTTCTGTGATGCTGTTTACGCGATGTTTTTGTTGCAGTCCATAGATGAGATCAAGGCGTTCCTGAATAAATTCCAACCGCTTGGAATCCCATATCGTATTTTCTTCAATCCGGCTTACTTCGGCTGCAATATCTTTTATCTCGATCAGGCAGGAGCGAAGCCGTTCCGTGAGTTGCTCTATTTCGACATCATACCTTTCTACCGATTGCAATTGGGTAATGGCTTCTTTCAGGAGTAAGGCAGCAGCCATATCGTTTTCCTGCAGCAGTCCCGATGCCTGCAGTAAGCCACGCTTAATGGTTTCAGCATGGTTTAATTTTTCGAGCTCCGTTTCAAGCGCAGCCTGTTCATTTTCCTGTAAACGGGCGTTATACAGTTCATCGAGCAGGAATTGCTCATAATCCTGCCGGGCAAGTGCTTCGTTAGCCTGTCTGGTCATCATTTCCAGGCTTTGTTCATTCGTCTTCAGCTGTTTGAAATCTGACCGGTAGGTGCCAAGCAACTTCCCGTGACCGGCGATCGAATCGATAATGAATAACTGGAAATCACGCTCATGAAGTTCGCGGGTGGCATGTTGCGAATGAATATCGATTAATTTCTCTCCGATAAGTTTTAAAATATTCAGGTTTACCGGCGTATCGTTCACGAAGGCCCTTGATTTTCCATCAATGGAGATTTCACGGCGGAGAATGTTTTCCGTGTAGAAATCGAGATCATAACTTTCGAAAAGATTTTTAAGGGCATGATTCGTTTGTTTAAACAGCCCTTCAATGATGCATTTTTTATCCTGGTTAAAGAAGTACCTGCTTTCGGCGCGTTGGCCCAGGATAAGGGAAAGTGCGCCCAGGATAATGGATTTTCCGGCACCGGTTTCGCCGGTAATAATGTTCAGGCCCTGATCAAATTCAATCTCTATACTATCGATTAAGGCATAATTATATATTGTGAGTTTTTGTAGCATATATGATGCTAAAATAATAAATCATCTGCCACAAATGATATGTATTCTTTTAACATTTAATGCGCATTTGTTTAATCATCATTCATCGGCTACTCCTGATAATATTTTTTTAATCTTTTCTGCGCTGATATTAACATCTATTATAATTCCTTCCTTGTCCACTAATATGTTTTGAGGTATCATTTTAATATAGTATAATTCGGCAATCTGATTATTCCAGAACTTCAGATCACTTACCTGCGGCCATTCCAGGCCATCATCTTTTATCGCTTTTATCCATGATTCCCTACTGTTGTCCAGCGAAATACCCAAAATTGTGAAATTTTTATCTTTAAACTCATTGTACAATTTAACAAGTGCCGGGTTTTGTGCCCGACAAGGTGTACACCAACTTGCCCAAAACTCTAACAATACATATTTACCCCGAAAATCAATAAGCGATATATCTTTGTTATCAGGATCTTTTTGTGTAAATAAGGCTGCTTTTTGGTTTATGGATCTTCCTTTTATCTGATTTAAGATATGCGTATATTTTAATCCGGAAGGCGTTTTCATGACGTTTTCTGACAAATTAGCCAATAACGCCAATGTTTTTTCAGGATCAGGATTAGCATACCCCATTACCTGGTCAATAATCAGGTGTAAGCTGATTACCGAAGCCGGATGGGTCTTTATGAATTCAAGCATCAGTGGCAACTGTTCCTCATCTTTTATCTTTTTTTCCTTTGTCAGTATGTCCAGCATGAAAGATGTTGCTTTTCTTTGTTTCTCGGTAGCGGTAGTATACGTTTTGTACAGCGAATCAATCTTTAATTGTGACGGTTTTAATAAATTTTCAAAATGCTGATAATCCTTATTAAAGCTGCCTCCGCTAATTTTCGCATACTGAATGGAATGATCAGCTGTAATGGCGATCCTACCATTTTCAAGATAAAGGTTTTTCTTATTTGGTGATTGCGGATCATAGACATTCCCTGTTGAGAGCGTTACCTTTGTTGGTTCATTTAACTGCCCCGTGAATACAAACCGTCCTTGTTGCAGTATAGCTGAATCCAGATAAGATGTTTGCGATAAATTGTTATAGGTGTAGAGATAAACGTTTTTGTCTGTGCTATTTTTTCCCAAATCACCAATCACTTTGTAGGTGAATTTTTGTGCTTGTAGCGACTCTAAATTTAACAGAAAGATAAATGTAAGGGATATAGATTTTAATAGATAAAAATGCTTTTTCATGGAGTATATTATTTCATCATTTATTGACAAGTCGCATTTTACTTCATAATGTTGCATCAGAAATAAATGACAAATTGAAATATATAATATTTATCCGCAGGGCATATAAAAAAAGGTAAGATGTAACATCTTACCTTTCAGGTTTCATTTGTTTGGTGTTAAATGTGCAAAAATGGTTTTATTCGTCTTGTTTTAGACCCTTTTGTTTTTTCAGGTCTTCGACGTCTTTATCGAATTTCTTTTTTAATTCCTGATATTCCGGTGTTTTCTGTAATTTTCTCATTTCTTCTATTTTCGCTTTCCATTCAGACGAATTAAATTTTTTCTCCAATTCCAGGCTGTTTTTCTGTATTTTCTCCATCTGCTCTTTCCATTCTTTCGAATTGAACTTTTTCACCATGGCTAATGCATTTTCCTGTATTTTAGCCATCTGGTCTTTCCATTCTTTGGATTCAAATTTCTTTTGCAATTCCAGACTGTTTTTCTGCATTTTCTCTATCTGTTCCTTCCATTCTTTGGATTCAAATTTTTTCTGCATTTCTGCCGCATTTTGCTGCATTTTGGCCATTTGCTCTTTCCACTCTTTGGATTCAAATTTTTTCTGCATTTCTTTAGCATGTTCCTGCATTTTTTCTGTCTGCTCTTTCCATTCTTTCGATTCGAACTTTTTCTGCAAGGCTAATGCATTTTCCTGGATCGCAGCCATCTTATCTTTCCATTCTTTAGAATTGTAATAAGCCGAGATCGAGTCGCCGAAACGTTGCGATTTAAGGATTACACGGCGAAGGCTGTCAGGGAGTTCCTGAATAGAAGTATATGTCCGTGTGTTTCCCTTATCGTCAGTGATCGTGATTTTATGGTTTTTCTTTTTCTTTGTGGTATCTGTGTCGGCTTTGGCGGTAATTTGTAAGGACTTGTACTCCCCGGGGGCAATTTTAACGGTGGCCAGATTTTTCGCTTTTTTAGCGGTCGCTTTTGGCGGGTTTATCCAGGCAAGCGATAAAAGTGTGGTCAGGGTTAGTGCAAAGATCATAAGCTGTTGCTTTGCATTGATGTAGGTTGTTTTCATATTTGTGATACGTTTAATGCGTTGATATAAGTATTGATTGGAACCGGTTGCGGCCATTGACAGTGCCGGACTGTATTTATCTTTCAGAAGCTCGAGCCGGAGCAGGGCATGTGCATAATTAAGGGGTGCACCTGTATGTTTCACCACCAGGTCATCACAGGCATGCTCTCTTTCGATCCGGATAAAGCGGCCCGTGAGCCAGATAAAAGGATTAAAGAATAACAGCGTTTCGATGGTGGTCTTAATCAGGTTAAGCAGGTAATCATTCCTCCGGATGTGTGATAATTCATGGATCAGGATCGCCTCCACATGTTTTACATCTAATTGCGTAGCCAGTGCAAGCGGAAAGAGGACTACAGGTTTAAAGTAGCCGATCACTAAGGGAACATTGACTTTTTCAGATAAGAAAAATTTTACCTCCCGTCTGATTTTCAGGCGGCTTAGCGTGACCAGGAAAACCTTGTTCCACTGTGCCGGGACTACACTAACGCCCGATCTTTTAAACACTTTGAGCCGTTGATAACCAAATACCAGTACCATAAGCTGTATAGCAATTCCGGCCAGATAAAGTGTACAGATCACAGGGAACCAGCTTTCTGCTTTAATAAAACCAAAACTATTCGTCAGATTGTGATCCGAAAACTGGCTGTTTATGAATATATTCGAGAGGATCTTTTTCTCTGCAGCATTGAGCGGGAGCTCAAAAATGCTGTAAAAAGTGAAGCAGAATGTGCCAAGCATCAGAACCAACGCGCCGAAAGACAGGTTGTGCTTCAGCTTTGCATTTAACTTAGGTAGGGCCAGAAAGATCAAAAACAGCAAACCATAAACAGCAGCACTTTGCCATAAGGAATGAAAGATGCTCCATCCGAGGGCTTTGATTAAATTATTTACCATGGCTTCCATAAAATTTCAAGTTTGGATGATATTGGTTTCTTTTATTTTAATTTGTCAAGATAGGCCTGAATCAATTCAATTTCTTCTTTACTGGCACTTTGGTTTCCGAGCGCCTGCATCACCAGACGGGCAGCTGATCCGTTGAATACATGATCGATCATCTTATTAACCAGTTGTTGTTGGGTTTTCTGCTGGCTTAACAATGCCCGGTAAATATGCGTTTTGGCACTGGTGTCTCTCGAAACAAGACCTTTTTCATGCATAATTTGCATTAACTTAAGGGTAGTGGTGTAGCCGGCGTCTTTTTTGTCCAGGGTTTCATGTACTTCTCTTACCGTACAATGGCCTTTTTCCCAGAGCACCTGAAGAATTTCAAGTTCGCTGTCGGTAGGTTTTATATGGATGTTGTTTGTCATCTTGTTTTGATTACGAATAATTTCGTAGTCAAATGTACGAATGATTTCGTATAATCAAAATATTTTAACAAAAATTTAACGTTTAAGGCTTTCGTACTTACCGGTATTGGCCGGATCAATGGCGCTGATGATATTATAAGCCTTCATTCTCTCCTGTGGATCACTTAAAGAAAGCACATGCACGAGCTCATCAGCCTTGGCCGCAAAAAACACATTTGGGAAGATAGCACCCAGCTTTTGTTTGTCGAGCTGTTGAAGATCATTCATAAAGCTGATGATTTTTTTTATAGCACCGGTTTGGTTTCCCTGTAACAGGTCGAGGCCGTTTAGATGATAATTGTAAATAAAGAGGCGTAACGACTGAAAGTTATTATTTAGCAGGTTTTCATTCAGCCAATAGCGGTTTCTGAGGCCATCAATTGCTTTCCATCCCTTATTTCCACCTGTTTGCGCTACATTCAGTGTATTTTGTGCTTTGTTGAAAAAGGCTGTTCCGCCAAGCCTGCTAAAGCTGTCTTTGTCTAAACCGATAATCGTATAGGCATAGTAAGCTAACAATGAGCTCAGGTTATTCAGATAATTTTGTTCGGAAAAATCCAGCACCTGTCCGGGACTGTAGTTGAAATCGAAATCTTTATCATTAATATTGAGCAGTGTACTGAAATAGGTGCTTCCGAAAACAGGCCGGTTCGATTGAATTTGGGCTTCCGCTTTATAAGCCGAATTACCATCCCAATTGTTTATGGTAATGACGAAATTGCATTCAACCCGTTCCTGGGGCAGGTAGGTTTCCTGGGTCCACTTGTTATTGTTCAGGAAATCACGGATAAGGTTCTGGATGGTTTCCAGGTCCTTTCGGTTGATATTGGAAACATTGGGTGCCAGTATCTGTACGCGTGCATTTAACTCCTGCGAAAGCACCGGAAAAGCCATACCGCATAGCATCAAGATGCAAATAAACTTCTTCATGTTGCTGATAATTTAAGGATTTCGTTACAGATATCTTTAGCGACTTCCGCCTTGCTTTTAAGCGCAAACGTTATACTTTCCAGGTTCCGGTTAAAAATGGTCACTTTATTAGTCTCTGATTTAAACCCTGCACCTTTGTCGTTCAGGGAATTTAATACAATGAGGTCTAAATTCTTCTTTTGAAGCTTTTGCCGGGCATATTCTTCTTCCTGCCGGGTTTCGAGGGCAAAACCGATGAGCAGCTGATCAGGTCGTTTCCGGCGGCCCAGTTCTGCCAGGATATCAGTCGTTTTTTTGAGTTCAATCGAAAAGCTGTTCACTGTTTTTTTGATCTTATGTTCAGCTACATCTACCGGCGTATAATCAGCCACTGCTGCACTCATGACCGTGATATCGCTTTCAGGGAAGGCCTGTATACAGGCCGTATACATATCGGCTGCACTGACCACATCGATGCGATGCATGGTCTGCTGTGTTTTTTCGGTTGTCGGTCCGGTAATAAGCGTAACTTCTGCACCGAGCGCCGCCATGTGTTCAGCCAGGGCAAAGCCCATTTTTCCGGAAGAATGATTGCCGATAAAGCGTACCGGATCAATAGCTTCGTACGTAGGCCCTGCGGTAACCAGCACTTTTTTACCGGTTAAAGGAAGTCCTTTTTTCAGGTGATCGTTCAGGAAGTTAATGATCTCTTCGGGTTCAGCCATACGGCCTTCGCCCCAAAGCCCGCTGGCCAGTTCACCGTTATTTGGCGAAATAAGCATATTACCGGCCCGTTTTAGCTGGGATATATTTTCCTGCGTACTTTCATGTTTCCACATATCCAGATCCATGGCCGGGGCAAAAAACACCGGGCAACGGGCGGATAAATACACTGCGGTGAGCAGGTTATCACAGATGCCGTTAGCCATTTTGGCCAGGGTATTTGCACTGGCGGGTGCGATGATCATATAATCGGCCCAAAGACCCAGTTCCACATGATTGCTCCAAACACCCGTTTCGGCATCAAAGTACTGGGTATATACCGGGTTTTTAGAAAGTGTGGCCAGCGTGAGGGGGGTAATAAAGTTTGCTGCGTCGGCTGTAAGAATAACCCTGACGTTTGCGCCCGACTTTATAAATAACCGGACTAAAATAGCCGATTTATAAGCCGCAATGCTTCCGCAAACGCCAAGTATTATATTTTTATTTTTAAGCATGGACATGTAGCTTTGAGCATAGAGCGAACTGCATTCATACGCCATGCGCTAAACGCTATGCGTCAGGCGGATTACTTCTGTTCCTTACCGGGATTCCGGTGGTAAACTTTACCATTCAGAAACTCATCCATGGCAATTAAAGTCGGCTTTGGCATACGCTCATAGTGTTTGCTGATCTCGATCTGCTCTCTGTTTTCGAAGATTTCTTCTAAGTTATCATTCGATGAAGCAAATTCAGCCAGCTTACCGTGCAGCTCCTCTTTCATGTTGTTGGAAATCTGATTTGCCCGTTTAGCAATGATTACTAACGACTCATAAATATTGTCGGTAGCGGCATCTAAGTCGTGTACATTTCTGGTTACCGTGGTATTGGGGATAGCAGCTTTTGTATTCATTATATTAAGGGTTAATATCTACCTTGTTCTCAGTAGAGTCTTTTTGTTTTTTATCTTTCTTTTCAAGTGCCGTGTATTTGGCCATTAGTGCAGCCTCATCCGCGAGGATCTTCTTTGCCGCAACAATACCGCTCTCACATTCGGCTTTTAACTGGCGGGCCTCTTTGTCAAATTTGCTGTTTGGATGCGCTTCTGCAAATTCATCATAATAGCCTAAGGCTTCGCGGTAACGTTCTTCCTGACGGTTCGCATAACTGTTTTTGGCATACATGTATTGCGATTTAAAGATCAGAAAGTCGATCTCTTCAATATATTTAATGTCCGGAAATTCGATCTGTGTATTTTTAAGGGCTACTACGGCTGATTTATAATAAGTAATATCATAGCCACCCAGGTCGTAATACAGTTTGGCGTTGTCAAAAGCTTTGGTCTCCAGCTTATCACGCAGGTTAGCAATGTACTGGGCAGCCTGTACGGCACGCTCGCTTTTCGGGTAAAAATTGATGAACAATTGTAAGGCGTCGATCGCTTTATAGGTGTTCTCCTGGTCTAAGGAAGAATTCGGCGAATCAAGGTAATAGCAATAAGCGGCATAATACCTGCATTCTTCAGCATTCCGGCTGCCCGGATAGGTATCCGCAAATTCTTTGAACTTATAGCGGGCCGTTGTATAATCTTTCAGGCGGTAAAGGGTAAAAGCGTAATAATAACTCAACTCTTCTGCCTCTGCAGTGCCCCTGTATTTTTGCGCCAGACCTTCAAACAGGATCAACGCTTTATTATAGTCTTTTTTATTGTATAAACGGATAGCTTCCTGGTACTTCTTGAGTACATCGTTGCTGAGACGCAACTTTTCAAAGCTGCTTTTACAGCCTGCCATAGCCAGTAATACCAGTGTTAAACCAAAAATAAATACACGTTTAATTTTAAACATTCTGCAAAGATAAAAGAATAATACGATACCGTCAATTAAAAATGATGTCCGCTAAGCTAACCAAAAGTGCAACATGCTTTCAAAACTTAACAAAATTTAACAGTTTAGGATGGTGTATTGGTTTATTCATTCTTTAGTTCAATAGTTCATGGGTTCGTTTCCCGGGGAATGTACTTCCCGCTCTTTCGTCATTGCTTTACGATTGATTCTTATTAAAAAAATGAAAAAGCCTAAAATATTTTCCGTCTTCGGTTGTCTTCCTTTAAAGAGAACACTTTTTAAAAACATGAATTATTAAATAAAAACAAAGCAGACTATGAAATCAGGAAGAATAAAATTAGCTTTAATGGGTATTGTTGCCCTGGCCGCTTTGAGCGCAGCACTCATGCTGTTATGGAACTGGCTTTTGCCCGGTATTTTCGGATTAACCGCCATCACCTTCTGGCAGGCATTGGGATTGTTTGTATTAAGCCGCTTGTTGTTTGGTCATTTCGGCTTTGGCAGAAATAAGATCATGCATCATGAGCAGCGTAGCCGTCTTCACGAAAAATGGATGAAAATGACACCCGAACAGCGGAAAGAGTTTATACGTAAAAGACGTAAATTCGGTTTTGGCCATCCTTTCGGAATGGCACATTTTGATCTGGAAGAACATGATAAACCAACAGGTGAAAAGGAATGATTCCGGAAGCAATGCACCGGCCGGAAAAGCCGATGTGGGAAGTCTGATAAAAGAACACCGGCCTCGTCTTCAATCGTTCATCCGAAAACAGGTTTCCGGTAACGAAGATGCAGAAGATGTTTTGCAGGATGTCTTTTACCAGCTTATAAAGGCCGTCGAAAACAACCTTAATCCCATTGAGCAGGTGACGGCCTGGTTGTATCGGGTGGCACGGAATACGATCATCAACAGGAACAGGAAAAAGAGAGAGGAAGAGCTGCCGGTTTGGTCCTACGATGAAGCCGGAAATGTGCTGGAAGAATTTTCAGTAATCCTCTTTAACGAAGATAACACCACTCCGGAAACCGAATATATGCGCTCGCTTGTCTGGAAAGAACTGGGAACCGCACTGTCTGAATTACCTCCTGAACAACGGGAGATATTTGAGTTGACGGAATTAGAAGGTTTGCCCGTTAAAGAGATTGCAGAAACCATGAACGTTCCGGTCAACACCCTGTTATCCCGTAAACATTATGCGGTAAAGCATTTGCGGAAACGGCTGTCGGCCTTGTACAAAGAGCTTATGGACTATGGATAGCCTGCCGGAGGTGATAAAAGCTTTTGACAGCATTTGGAAAATACTAATTTTATACCATAAACTTTAATACTAATTTGGAAACAGCCACTAATCAGCCCTTTACAGGCTATCAGAAATTTGTTATTGTTATTCTTGCCTTAATACTTTTTACCGTGATGCTGGATTTCATGGTTTTGTCGCCGCTTGGGAATATTCTGATGACCAACATGAAACTTACGCCGCAACAATTTGCCACGGTAGTGTCAGCTTATGCCATCAGTGCCTGTGCTTCAGGCTTCCTTGCTGCCGGGTTTGCCGATAAATATGACCGGAAAAAACTGTTGTTATTTTTTTACACCGGATTTATCATCGGTACGTTGTTTTGTGCCTTAGCCAACAGTTATACAGCATTGCTGGCTGCCCGGATCTTTACAGGTATTTTTGGAGGTGTGATCGGTTCAGTCTCGATGGCTATTATTACCGATCTGTTTGTTTTGGAACAGCGTGGAAAAGTGATGGGGCTTATCCAGATGGCATTTGCGGGAAGTCAGATCCTTGGGATTCCTGTAGGTTTATGGATGGCTACCCATTGGGGCTGGCATTCTACATTTTTTGCCATTGTGATGTTGTCTGCCCTTATCGGAATGGCTATATTGTTTAGGCTGAAGCCCGTAAATGAACATCTGAAAATACAGAACAGCAAAAGCCCGGTTTTACATTTGTGGCATACGATACGGAAAAAAGATTATCGGACAGGCTTTGTAGCCATCATGCTGCTTTCTATGGGCGGATTTATGATTGCTCCGTTCAGCAGTGATTTTTATGTAAACAACGTAAAGATCGCCATTGAAGATGTACCTCTTATTTTTATGTGCAGTGGTATAGCATCGGTTTTCATTATGCCGCTTATCGGAAAGCTGAGTGACAGGTTTGATAAGTTCGGCATGTTTATCGCCGGTACCGTTATTGCCTGTATTATGGTCATTATCTCTACTAACCTCGGGCCTACCCCTTTATGGAAAGTAGTGGTCATCAATATATTGATGTTTATTGGAATTATGAGCCGGATGGTGCCTTCCCAGGCACTGAATTCTGCCATCCCTGATGCTGCAGACCGGGGGGCTTATATGAGCGTTAATTCCTCCCTGCAGCAGCTGGCCGGCGGTGTGGGGGCTATATCTGCAGGGTTTATCGTGGTAAAAGCAGATGCGACGAGCCCCTTACAGCATTTTAATACATTGGGTTATGTGATGGTAGCTATTATGCTGCTTTGTGTTTTTCTGATGTGGCGGGTGAATAAAATGATCAGGACAAAGGCTGCAGAGCCTGCAGGAATATAGCTTATGGCGAATTAGCCGTTATATACTATGGAAAATTATACAATTGTGCTGCTCATCATGGCACTGATGATCGGGGTATCAGGAATGGCAGATAAGATAAAGCTGCCGGCACCGGTATTATTGCTGTTAGTCGGTATCGGTATTGGCTTCCTGCCGGCGATGCCTGATATTGAACTGAATCCGGAAATTGTCATGCTTCTTTTTCTGCCGCCTTTATTGTATGATGCCGCATTTAACATCTCCTTTAAAGATTTTAAGACCAATATAAATACCATTGGTACACTGGCCATCGGGCTGGTGTTCATGACCACTGCCGGTATTGCTTTAGTGGCGCATTACCTGATACCGGGGATGAGCTGGCCGCTTGCCTTTGTGTTGGGTGCCATTCTTTCAGCTACTGATGCGGTGGCGGCTATCGGGATTACGAAAGGACTGGGACTGCCCCATAAAACGGTGACTATTCTTGAAGGGGAGAGCTTAGTGAATGATGCTTCGGCGTTAATTGCTTATCGTTTTGCGATTGCTGCGGTGAGCGGTGTGGCTTTTGTCTGGTGGCAGGCTTCATTGCAGTTTTTGCTGGTTTTAGGCGGAGGATTATGCATAGGGATGCTTGCCGGAATAATGCAGGCATGGGTATTACGTTTTTTTCATACAAACGATATGGTCATTATCAGTTTTACTTTACTAATGCCCTTTGTAACTTATCTTGTGGCTGAGCATTTTCAGGTGTCGGGCGTAATTGCGGTGGTTATTCTGGGATTGAGCATGTCGAGGCTGAGCCGGAGTAAATTCCCGGAAAATATCAGGAGGCAGTCTAAACATTTCTGGGATGTGATGATCTTCCTGCTGAATGGCTTTATCTTTCTGTTGATCGGGCTCCAGTTTCCGGTGGTATTAAAAAGAATAAATGCTGCCGATGTATGGACGTATGCGGGTTATGCGGCATTGATTGCCCTGGTCGCCTTAGGTATCCGGTTAATACGGGTTTATGTACTGCAATTCAATCTTCAGAAAGCATTTCAGGGAAACCGCCGCATCAGCGAAGAGGCATTATTTGACTCCAAAACAAGTTTTATTATCACCTGGTCGGGGATGCGGGGTATTGTTTCGCTGGCTATTGCGATCGGTATTCCGGTTATGCTTGAAGACGGTACTTCTTTTCCGATGCGGAATGAGATTATTTTTCTTTCCATCGCTGTAGTGCTGTTTTCATTACTTGGTCAGGGTATTTCACTTCCCTGGGTAGTGAGAAAGCTGGGAGAAAAGTAACTTTCACTTTTTTTTTGGGTGGGTGGGTGGGTGTAAAAGTGGGAAAGGATTTAACGGAGGTGTTTAAAAAGGGCAGATGAAATCAGGCGGGTATCAGGGGAGGCGTTCTGCTTTTGTCTGCGGTTATTTATTTGTGTTTATTTAGCTTTTGGGGCTGTGATTTTTTTTATTTTTTCTTATTGTTTATCATGGTGTTAAGTTTTTTGGGTACTAAATGTTTTGGTTACTATTTGTGGATAAGGAAAAGTTTTCTACCTTTGCACT